>OGZF01001388.1_pt1 | contig 15044 bp, 10 predicted proteins | sample 1576771 | NCBI WGS metagenome assembly OGZF01 (sample SAMEA3541536, study PRJEB24748) | human gut metagenome | biome: human gut; feature: human-associated habitat; material: faeces | place: China | collected 2012
TGCCGCACCTCGCTCGCCGTATCGGCACTTAGAATTATGCGGTATTGCCCTAACTATTTACTTACTTCTTCGTTAGCTCATCCAGGTTCTGCGTATAGCACGGCAGCATGTGCTCAATGAAATAATCGGCTTCGGGGCTGTGCATGGCGGCCAGATCGGCTTTTTGCTGGGCGAGAGCGGCGGTGAACTCGCGGTTGCCGCTTTCCACCTCCTCCATGCACTTGATCAGGGCCGAAAGCCGGTCTGCGGCTTTCAGCAGCTTGCGCTCGGCATCGTTCAGCACACTGCCGGTCAGGTAGCTGCCTTCGATCTCATGCAGCTCCGGCGGCAGCAGATCCGCCATGGCAAGGGCGCTTTCCCGTTCCACGGCTTTGTAGGCGGTGCGCAGGGCTTCGTTCTTGTATTTGACCGGGGTAGGCATATCGCCGGTCAAAATTTCCGGCGCATCGTGGTACAGCGCCGCGGCGGCCACGGTGTCGGGGCGGATATCGGCCCCGGTGTGGGTGATGTTCCGGGCGATCAGGCAAAGCGCATGGGCCAGCAGGGCGGTATCCGCCGTGTGCTCACTCAGGCTTTCCTGCCGCATGCAGCGCATCAGCGCCCACCGCGTAATATACTTCATGCGCCCCAAAAGAGCGTGAAAAGGGTATAGAGACAAAACAAAGCACCTCACTCTTGAAAAAATTAGGAATTAGGAATTAGGAATGAGAAATTAAATGGTGGGCAATGGGGCAGACCTTTTGCTAAGGCAACACCGCACAATTCTAAGTGCCGATACGGCGAGCGAGGTGCGGCAGATGCTAAGCCAAAAGCGCAGATAATACTGGATGTCTTATCGAGCATTTTGGCAACGCAGATGCCGTGCCGCAGCCGCCGGAGCGGTGCTTGAGCCGTTAGGCGGGAATTATGCGGTATTGCCCTAAAATACGAGGAGCCAAAGAATGGCAGATAATTGCTCATTGCTAATTCCTCATTTCTCATTTCTAATTATAAAGTATATCACATCCCTTCAAAGGAGGGAATTGCATTGAAGATTGGCGGCAAGCTTTTGGAGCGCAAAACAGGCGGGCGGTCACGGTATTGGCAGGTGTTCTGGCTTTGCTTTGCGGTGGCGGCGGCGTTGTTTTTGCCCCACTGCATCATTGATGGCCTGAACGGCGACTTTTTCCACTACGCCGGGGACTTTAACGACCAGCAGATTTCCTTTTATTCCTATGCCAACAATTTTGTTAAGCAGGGGGGCAGTTTCAGCTGGGCAACGGACCTGGGCAGCGGGTTTGTGAACTCCTACAGCTTTTATCTGTGCGGCAGCCCGTTTTTCTGGCTCACCCTGCTGCTGCCCTATCGGTGGACGCCCTGGGCCATGGTGCCAATGCTCTGCCTTAAATTTGCTGTGGCGGGCGGCGGGGCTTACCTGTGGATGCGCCGCTGGGTAAAAGACGAGCGCTGGAGCATGGTGGGCGCGTGTCTGTATGCGTTCTCCGGCTTTACGGTGTACAACGTGTTCTTTAACCACTTTTTGGACGTTGTGGCGCTGTTCCCCTACATGCTCAAAGCGCTGGATGACGCCGTGCTGGACCGCAGGCACGGTGCATTCCCGTTTTGGGTTGCGGTCAACCTGCTCAACAACTATTTCTTTTTTGCCGGGCAGGCCGTGTTTTTGATGATTTATTTTGTCTGCATGGTGGCGGGCGGCCGGTACAAGCTGAACCTGCGCCTGTTTGGGGCGCTGGCGTTCCAGACGGTGCTGGGCTGCTGCATGGGCTGTGCGCTGCTGGTTCCGGCGGCACTTTCGCTGGTGCAGAACCCGCGCACAATCGATCCATTCAATGGGTACGGCTACCTTGTATACGGCAGCGCTCAGCAGTACCTTGCCATTTTTTACAGCGCTTTTTTGATGCCGGATGCCCCCTACCTGAAAGACCTGTTCCAGGAGGGCATCTTAAAGCACACCAGCATGACCGTCTACCTGCCGGTGGTGGGCATTGCGGGCGGGCTGGTGTTCTGCCGCGTGCGGCGGCGCCACCCCTTTGCGCGCATCATGAAAGTGTGCCTTATCTGCGCCTTTGTGCCGGTGCTGAACAGCATGTTCTATGCCCTCAATTCCAGCTATTATGCGCGCTGGTATTATATGCCGGTTTTGGTGCTCTGCGCCGCCACGGCTATGACGCTGCAAAAAGCAAACCTGTGCGAAACCGAGTACCGCCGCGCGCTGGGCCTTGTGGCGCTGTGTACCTTGAGCAGCATTGCCTTTGCGCTGGTGCCCAATGAAAAAGACGGCACCACCACCATTGGCGTGGTGGAGGAACCGCTGCGCTACTGGGGCATTTTGCTGGTCAGCATGTTGGGCGTGGGGCTGTTCTGGCTGCTGCTGCATTACCGCAGGCAGCTGGCGGCACGGTTCCCGGCGGCGGTGCTGGCCGTGGTGCTGGGGTTCAGCTTTGTGTATGGGCAGGTACACCTTTCCATCACCAAATACGGCCAGTGGTACCACGATGCGGACTATGTGCAGCAGACCTGGCGCGAAGCCCCGGAGCTGAATGCCGTTCTGCCGGACGATGTCTTTTACCGGCTGGACGCTTACGACAGTTATAACAACCTTGGTCTGTGGCTGGACAAAAGCTGCATCCAGTTCTTTAACTCCACGGTAGCACCCAGCATTCTGGAATTTTACCCTACGGTGGGCGTTAAGCGGGATGTGAACTCCAAGCCGGAAGCCAGCCTGTATGCCCTGCGCGGTCTGCTGAGCGTGCGGTATACCCTTGTGCCGAAAGAAAAAGTTGAGGATTGGGAAAAAGAAAAGCTGGAAGGCTGGAACCTTGTTTCAAGCACCACAAGCTACCTGATTTACGAGAACGAGGACTGGGTGCCGATGGGCTTTACCTATGATTCCTATATTACGGAAGAGGACTTTGAAACGGTGAGCGATACCCACGCGGGCAATGTACTGATGAAAGCCCTGCTGCTGACCGATGAACAGGTGGAACGGTACGGCCAGATGATGCAGAACCTGACGGATGATGAGAAAAATAACATCAGCTATGAGGATTATGTGCAGGACTGTACGGCCCGGCGGGAAAGCGCTGTGACAAGCTTTACCGCAACGCGCACCGGCTTTACCGCGCAGGCGGATCTGGAAGCCGAAAATCTGGTACTGTTCAGCGTGCCCTATGACGATGGTTTTACCGCAACCGTGAACGGTGTGCCGGCGGAGGTGGAGAAAGTGGACAACGGCCTGATGGCGGTTGCTGCCCCGGCGGGCCACAGCGAGATCGTGTTCACCTACCACACGGCCGGTCTGCGGCAGAGCGTTGCCGTCAGCGCCGGCGCTATTGTGGTGTATGCCGTGTGGGTGGCAGTATTGCACCGGAAAAAGCACCGGGAAGAGAGCAGTGTGGGGTAAATGATGCCCCGCCAAACCGTTGGGAGTGTGCACGGTCAAAATTAGGATGTAGTCGGGGGCGGAAAATTGCGTTTTATCCCGATAGAGACCGTAGGGGCGCACATTGTGCGCACACGGGTGTGTGACATATGATGGGGTGATATACCCGGATACAGCCCGATATGTGGAATCATGGCACAACACCCCGCCCTACAGCTGATTTTTAACTATCTACTATAATTTATATATTAAAGTTTTTTCGCCGAAGCCTTTTTTTCAAAAAAGGCTGGAAAATCCCGCGTGGAAAATTCCTCGTAAAACAGAAAGTGAGAACAAAGATGCCGAACCATGCCGAACAGCTGGCGCAGGAACTGAACCTGAGCCTGAAAAACGTACAGGGTGCCATTGACCTGATCGATGCCGGGAACACCATCCCATTTATTGCCCGCTACCGCAAAGAAGCTACCGGCTCTATGGATGACCAGGTGCTGCGCAACTTGGGCGACCGCCTGGAATACCTGCGCGGATTGGATAAGCGTAAAGAAGAAGTGACCGGCTCCATTGAAGCGCAGAACGCCATGACGCCGGAACTGCAGGCCGCTTTGGCTGGTGCCAAAACACTGGCCGAGGTGGAGGATATCTATCGTCCGTATAAGCCCAAGCGCAAGACCCGCGCCAGCATCGCCCGCGCTCGCGGCCTGCAGCCGCTGGCCGATGCTACCTTGAAGCAGGATGCTAACTTTGACCCGCAGACAGCCGCCAACGACTACCTGAACGAGGAAGTCCCCGATGCAGCAGCCGCTCTGGCCGGGGCACAAGATATCATTGCCGAAACCATCAGCGATGACGCTCACTGCCGCGCCGAGCTGCGCCGCTACTACCATGCGTTCGGCATGGTCAAAAGCGTAAAAGCTAAGGACGAAGACAGCGTATACACCCAGTATTATGATTATACCGAGCCTGTCGCCAAAATCCCTGGCCACCGTATTCTGGCCCTGGACCGCGGCGAGCGGGAAGGCTTTTTGAAGGTGAGCATTGCCGTGGAAGCCGAGCGTGCCGGGGGCATTGTGGCCTGGATGTTCGCCCGCAAAAAGACCGGCGGCGCCAGCGCTGCCATTGTGGAAGCCGCGGCACTGGATGCTTACAGCCGCCTGATCCACCCCAGCCTGGAAAACGAACTGCGCGCCGAACTGACCGCCAAGGCCGCCGAGGGTGCCATCACTGTGTTTGGCGAGAATCTGCGCCAGCTGCTGCTGCAGCCGCCCATCCGCGGCAAAACCGTGATGGGCCTGGACCCCGGCTACCGTATGGGCTGCAAGGTTGCCGTGGTGGACCCCACCGGCAAGGTGCTGGATACCAACGTGGTATACCCGGTGCCGGAATTCAAGCGGGTGGATCAGGCCAAGAAAACCATCAAGAGCATGGTGCTGAAAAACGAGGTGGAGGTTATGGCCATCGGCAACGGCACCGCCGGGCATGAAACCGAGGAGTTTGCCGCCGCCGTAATCCGTGAACTGGCCGAGGAAAAGGGGCTGCACCTGCAATATATGGTCGTCAGTGAAGCCGGTGCTTCGGTGTATTCGGCGTCCAAGCTGGCGGCGGAGGAGTTCCCGCAGTATGATGTCAACCTGCGCAGCGCGGTTTCCATTGCGCGCCGCTTGCAGGACCCGCTGGCCGAACTGGTTAAAATTGACCCCAAGGCCGTGGGCGTGGGCCAGTACCAGCATGATATGCCCCAGAAGCGCCTGAACGAAACGCTGGACGGTGTGGTAGAAGACTGCGTGAACAGCGTTGGCGTGGATCTGAACACGGCGTCCGCCCCGCTGCTGGCCCGTGTGGCCGGCATTACCAACGCTACCGCTAAAAATATTGTGGCTTGGCGTGAGGAGGAGGGCGCGTTTACCTCCCGTGCGCAGCTGAAAAAGGTCAAGGGCCTTGGCCCCAAGGCATTTGAACAGTGCGCAGGCTTTTTGCGCCTGCCGGGTGCCAAGAACCCGCTGGATGCAACCGCCGTCCACCCCGAAAGCTACCCCGCCGCCAAGGGCCTGCTGGAAGCCTGCGGCTGTGACGCCAAAGAGATCGGCACGGAAGCGATGCAGAGCCTGCCGGTACGGGTGAAGAGCCGCGGCACCAAAGCCCTGTGCGAAGCACTTGGCGTGGGCGAACCCACCCTGATGGATATTGTGTCCGAGCTGTGCAAGCCGGGGCGCGATGTGCGCGACAGCCTGCCCAAACCCCTGCTGCGCAGCGATGTGATGGGGCTGGAGGACCTGAAGCCCGGCATGGAGCTGAAAGGTACCGTGCGCAATGTGATTGACTTTGGCGCATTTGTAGATATCGGCGTGCATCAGGACGGACTGGTGCATGTTTCCCAGATCAGTGATAAGTTTATCAAGAACCCGAGAGATGCGCTGAAAGTGGGCGATGTGGTGCAGGTCAAGGTACTGAGCGTGGATACAGCCAAAAAGCGCATTGCCCTGACCATGAAAGGCGTGCCCCAGAGCTGAAAACCTGGCCGAAAACCGCAAAAATCAGCACTTTTCGGCAGAACATGAAATTATGTTGCCGGAAGGAAAAGCTAAATGGACAGTTTGAATGTGCAACCTGCCAAAGCAGGAACAAAAACCGTTAAAATACAGAGCTTAAAAGACAAAAACCGAAATCAGAAAAGTCAAAAAATAAAGAAAATTCGTGAATAAAGCGACAAAACTTTGGCAGCCTGTACAAAGCGGAACATGAACAAATTTGTCTTTTGTGCATCCCGATGAAAAAATGGCAACAATGAATCTAACATAGGTACGCCGGATAGAATTATGCTATAATGCAGCTGTAAGGGAAAGGAAATGTGGGTTCCGCCCTTACCGCGCAGGCATGATGGCCTGTGCCGGGTTTTATTTATGGAGGTCATTATTATGGTAAGACAAGTCAAGGTTTCCAACTTCGCAGAAGTACAGGGAATCGTGTCTGCCGCTGCCAAGTGCTACAATGAGGTCGGCGTGCATGACATGAAGGGCAGCATTGCTGATGCAAAGAGCATTCTCGGTATGATGAGTCTGGACTACAGCCATCCGGTCAAGATCGTCTGTGAGGACGAACATGACCTGGACTGTGTGATCCAGGCACTGCGCCAGTAAATTCAGCTGCCCGGCGGGCTGGCTTTCAGCCCCGGAGGCAGAAATAAGGAAAAACAGAACAGGGCGGTTGGCCATTTAGGGACGGCTGCCCTGTTTTTTTGTTGCCTGGCGGGCGATTTTGCCCCCACACCGTGCTTGCAATGGGAGGCCAAACGCGGTATAATATTTTTACATTGCCATTTGCGGGTGGTGCCCGCGCGGCAAATTGAAAGTATAGTAAGGAGACCCCACAACATGAAACAAAAATTCATCAGTCTGGCTCTGGCAGTCATGCTGCTGCTGGGCGTAACGGGCTGTGCCATGTCCACCCCGGCCAGCGTGGGCAGCATTGGCGGCGTTGATATCCCGGCCGGCATCTACCTGCTGGCCCAGTATAACGCCTACAACACCGCTTCCGGCGCAGCAAAGCTTGCCACCGGCGAAACCGCCAGCAACGTGAAAGCCGTGCTGAAAGCTGAGTGCACCGGCACCATTAACGGCGAGGAAGTTACCACCGACGGCGCAGATTACGTTGCCCGCCTGACCCTGCGCAGCCTGCAGTATTACGCAGCTGTGGAAAAGAAGTTCGACGAGCTGGGCGGCACACTGGACGAAGCCGCTACCGCCGAAGCCGCCAAGACCGCCGATACCCAGTGGGAGAATAACAGCGATCTGTACGCAGCAAACGGCATTTCCAAGGCAACCTTGGAAAAGTACCAGCTGAACAGCAAAAAGGCAGATGCCTGCCTGGAGCTGATCTACGGCGAAAACGGCAGCAGCCCGGTCACCGAGCAGGAATATGCCGATTACATCAACAACGATTGCTACTACCTGGAGCTGGTCCAGCTGCCGCTATTTGACCAGAGCACTTATACCTTTGCCAGCGACGACCAGAAAGCCGAGATTGAAGCCCTGGCCAACCAGTGCCGTGATGACTTGGCCGCGGCTACCAGCGAATCTGCCCTGTACAGTGCTGCAATGACCTATGTGCCGCAGGCCTTTACCGCACTGGGCAGCAGCGTGGAAGCAACCCAGGCACTGTATTACACCGGCAGCGGTCTGTTTACGCCTTCGGACCTGTCCAGCTACAACACCAATGACGGCGGCAACAGCATTACCGATGCGGTAAAAGCAGCCGGTACCGGCAACTGGACGGTGGCCGACCTTGGCATGAGTTACATGATCGTGCGCAGCCTGGACCCCATGGAGCAGGGCACGGTGGATGATTTTGTGAGCCGCTATAATCTGCTGGACGCTATGAAGAGCGATGCTTTGCAGGACGAGTTCTATGCAGAGGGCGCCGAGATGGAAAATAACCTTTCCGCCAGCGTGATGAAGACCTACAGCGCATCCAAAATCAAAAAGACCGTAAAGTAATCATCGGGCACCAAAGCCGGAGCAGTGCGGGTTCAAAACCGGCATGCCCCGGCTTTTTGATTTTACAGAACAGCCAAAGATGTAAAAAAGGGGAACACTTACATGAAGCAAACAAACATGCGTATGCTGGCATTGTGTGCGGCGCTTTGCCTGTGTGTGGCAACAGCAGCGCCCGCCTATGCGGAAAGCACCCGTCAGACCCCACGGACCAGCTTTGTGGAAACGCTGCTGGACATCCCGGTGCTGGGGGATATTCTGCGGTTTTTCAGCGGGGAGGAACCTTTGAGCCAGGCGGCAACGGCGGAAACCGCAACAGGCGAAACCGCTACGCCGGAAACCTCCACCCCGGAAACTGCCCCCACGGCCACCCCGGAAACGGCAACCCCGACCCCGGCCCCCACGCCGGGCGGTTCCTCCACACCGGAAAGTGCGGCAACGCTGCCGCCCACCGGTACCCCGCAGGTGTACCCCGCGCCGGATATTGTGGTGATGCCTACAGCCACCCCGGCCATTACCGCGGCCCCGCGGCGGCAGGAAGAAAACAATACCAGTGACGAGCCCCCCGCTGCTGCCGCCACATCGGCCCCCGCGGCGGCAACGGCAACTCAGCGCCCGGCTGCAGCCATGCCGCACCCGACCACGAAGGCTACCCTGAAAGACCCCACCGCCGCCCAGGCGGAAGCAACCCCCATGCCCACCCTGGAACCCACCGCCACGCCGGAGCCGACCGAAAAGCCGACCCCGGACCCGGAGCAGGTGCAGCGCCAGGAACAGGCCGCCCAAACCAGCAGCAAACTGCCGCTGTATGTGGCGGTGGGCATTGCCGTGGTGTGCGCCGGCATTGTGGCAGCCGTGCTGATCAGCCGCCAGCTGCAGAACACCCAGGCACAGACCCAGAAGCAGAAGGACGAAAAGTCTGCTTACCACCGCAAGAAGGGCGGCAAATAATGCCCGCTGCCCCCACAAATATACCCGCACAAGCTGCGGAAGCAGGAGATAGGATATGACGGATTCCCGCTGGAAAAACCTGGCGCTGGAGGTCATCGGCTGTTTTGTTTCGGCCCTTGGCCTGTACAGCTTTGCTGTGGCGGCCGGGGTGCCGGTAACCGGTGTGGCCGGTATCGGTGCCATTTTGTTCCGCCTGTTTGGTCTGCCCATTGGTGTGACCAACATTATTATGAACATCCCCATTGTGCTGATCTGCTTCAAGTACCTGGGCAAGGATTTCTTCTTCCGCAGCGTGCGGTGCATGGTGCTGTTTGCCATTTTTACGGACTATGTGCTGGCTGCGCTGCCGGTGTACCAGGGGGACCGCATGCTGGCCACTATCTGCGGCGGTGTGATCAGCGGCGTGGGGGATGCGCTGATTTATATGCAGAACTCCAGCACCGGCGGCCTGGATTTTATCACCATGGCCATCAAATCCCGCCACCCGCACATGCCGTTCGGCAACCTGACCTTTGCGGCAGCGCTGGCGGTCATCCTTGCAAACGGGCTGGTGTTCCATGATGTGGATTCCATCATTTACGGCCTGATCTTCAATTTTTTGAGCTCTTACATCATCAACCGGATGATGTTCGGTTTCAACGCCTGTATGATGGCTTTGATTGTGACGAGCGACGGCCCCGCCGTGTGCAGGATGATCGGCGAAAAAGTGGACCGCGGTTCCACGATATTGAAAGGTTACGGCGGCTATTCCCAGGATGGGCGCGATGTGGTGCTGTGTGCCTGCAGCTCCAAGCAGCTGTATATCATCAACCGCGAAACCAAGCGCATTGACCCCGGCAGTTTTATCGTGATGCTGCAGGCGAACGAGGTGGAAGGCGAAGGGTTCAAACGGCTGGAACTGGGAGAACAGAGTTAGGAGTTGGAAGCTGCAGCGGGGCAGGAAAGGCGCAGAACAAGGCAAAATGCGTATTTTCGGGGAAAAATGCGGGGGTTCCTTGCAAAACAGTGCAAACCGCTGTATAATAAATTGTCACTTAACAGAAAAGGGGAGTTACCTATGGAAACGATGGGCAGCCTGCGCCGTACCAACTATTGCGGCGAAGTGAGTATGTCAAACGTTGGCCAGGAGATGACCGTTTGCGGTTCCATCGCCCGTGCACGCGACAAAGGCGGTATTATTTTTGCCGACCTGCGCGATACAACCGGTATTTTGCAGCTTGTTTTTGATGAGGATACGCCGAAAGACGTTTTTGCTAAAGCAGAAAGCCTGAAAAGCGAGTATGTTGTGATCTGCCGCGGCCTGCTGCGTGAGCGCGCCGCCAAGACCACCAAGATCGCCACTGGCGATGTGGAGCTGTATGTCAGCGAACTGCGCATTCTGAGTGAAGCCCAGACCCCGCCGTTCGAAATCCGCGATGATATCAACGTCAACGATGACCTGCGCCTGCGTTACCGCTACCTGGATCTGCGCCGTCCTTCGATGCACGAGCCCATTGTGCTGCGCAGCAAGATCATGCAGATCATCCGCAGCTATTTCTGCGATAACCACTTTACCGAGATTGAAACCCCGACCCTGATCAAGTCCACGCCGGAAGGTGCCCGTGACTATCTGGTGCCCAGCCGTGTGCAGCCCGGCCATTTCTACGCCCTGCCGCAGAGCCCGCAGCTGTACAAGCAGATTTTGATGCTGTCCGGCTTTGACCGCTACTTCCAGATCGCCCGCTGCTACCGCGATGAGGACCTGCGCGCTGACCGCCAGCCGGAGTTCACCCAGGTGGACGAGGAAATGTCCTTTGTCAATGAGGACGATATCATGACCATCAACGAAGGTCTGATCAAGCGCCTGTGGAAAGAAATGCTGGGCGTGGATGTGCAGACCCCGTTCGTGCGTATGCCGTGGGACGAGGCTATGGGCCGTTTTGGCTCCGATAAACCGGATACCCGCTTTGGCCTGGAAATTGTGGATGTGACCGACATTTTTGATGGCACCGAGTTTAAGCCCTTTGCCGCAGTGTTGGAGCAGGGCGGCAGCATCCGCGCCATCAATGCCAAGGGCCTGGCTGGCAAGCTGACCCGCAAGCACATTGACAAACTGGGCGAGGTTGCCAAGACTTATGGCGCTAAGGGCCTGGCATTCAGCCGCCTGACCGAGGAAGGCACTTCTTCCAGCTTTGAAAAGTTCCTGACCGAAGAGGAAAAGGCAGCCCTGTACAAGGCGATGGAGCTGGAAACCGGCGACGTGCTGCTGATCGTCAGCGATGCTGACTGGGTCAAGGCCTGCACCGCGCTGGGCCAGGTTCGTTTGGAAATCGGCCGCAAGTACGGCCTGATCGACCCCGACAAGTTCAACTTCCTGTGGGTGGTGGACTTCCCGCTGTTTGAGTACAGCGAGCAGGAGGGCCGCTGGATGGCCATGCATCATCCGTTCACCCTGCCCAAGGCAGAGGATATTGACAAGGTGGAAACCGACCCCGGTGCCTGCCATGCCGTGGCATACGATATTGTACTGAACGGCGTTGAGATGGGCGGCGGTTCTATGCGTATCAATGACCCCGCTTTGCAGGACCGCATGTTCAAGGCCCTGGGCTTTACCGAGGAAAAGGCTCGCGAGAGCTTTGGCTTCCTGATGGATGCCTACAAGTTCGGCGCACCCCCGCACGGCGGCATGGCTTACGGCCTGGACCGCATGGTAATGCTGATGCTGAAGAAGGATTCCATCCGCGATGTCATCGCATTCCCGAAGGTGCAGAACGCAGGCGAGCCGATGTCCGGCGCACCGGATATTGTTGACCCGCAGCAGCTGAAGGACCTGTCCATTGCATTGACGTTGACAGAGTAAATATTAAAGTTGAAAGCCCCGCCGGGCGGCCATTGATGTGGCTGTTTGGTGGGGCTTTTGGTGTTGGTGGGGAAAAAAGAGGGCGGTTAAGGTATAGGCACGAGAACGTTTTAAAGAAAACATCCCGTTATAAAATGTTATGTAAGGAGCAGAACAAAAAGAGCGGCAAACAATAAAAAGACAGCTGCTCATAAAACTCTTGGGCAGCTGTCTAAATTATAATTTAGGCAATACCGCATAATTCTAAGTGCCGCAGCCGCCGGAGCGGTGCTTAAGCCGTAAGGCGGGAATTGTGCGGTGTTGCCTTTAATATAATATTGTATTAAAGTTTCTTCGGTTCCCTTCTTTTCAAAGAAGGAACAAAATCCCCCGTATAAATCTTACTCTTTTGTCACAAACACTAGGCCTGCGCAGCCGGGGCCGGCGTGAGAGGCAATGACGGGGCCAAGGCGGGCAACGCGCCCGCCGGTCATGTGCAGGTTTTCGTGCATGTAATGGTGGAGGGGGGCCAGTACACCTTTTTCGTCCGAATACAGCAGAGCGTACCCGTACCGAGGGTCCACCCCGCCCATCTTTTCAATGTTCTTAAACATTGCCACAAACGCGCCGGGGCGGCCGCGGGCCGTGTCCGCCAGCTTGATCTGCCCATCCACGACCGAAAGCACCGGCTTGACACCCAGGGCACCGCCCACCAGCGCCACCGCGGCGGGCAAACGCCCGCCCTTGTGCAGGTGCTTCAGGCTGTCCACTACGGCCAGAACGCGGATGCGCTGCTTGAGCTGTTCCAGCTCAGCTACAATCGCGTGCGCGGGCAGGTGCTCCTCGTCGCGCAGGCGCAGCGCTTCGCGAATCAGGATGCCCTCGCCCTGGGATGCCGTGCGGGAATCCACAAAAAAGACATCCTCAAAATCGCAGCTTTCCGCTGCCATCCGCGCGCACTGATAGGTGCCGGACAGGTTAGAACTGATCAAAATGGCAATTACCTGATCGCCGTTCTCCTTGGCATCCTCAAAAATTGTCATAAAGGATTGGGGGCTGGGCTGGCTGGTGCGGGGGGGAACCTTGTCCACTTTCAGGTGTGCATAAAATTCATCAGCCGTCAGCTCCACACCGTCCAGCCCGCCGGTGCCATCGGCAAAGGTAACGGACAGGGGCACAGTGTACACGCCGGGACGGGCACTGTCGGTCGCGGTCAGATCGGAAGCGGAATCAGTCAGAATACGAATCATGCGGAAAAACCTCTTTCTGTGCGGCAGCGCCCGGCGGCAAAAAAACAGCGCTGGGATGCAACATGGTTGGGTGGTAAGCAATCGTGAATACACATAATTTTAACACAATAAAAAAAAATGTCAAATATTTGAGCAAATATTTACGAAAAGGTAAAAAAACAGCCGCACATCAGCGTGCGGCTTGGGGAATATGAGCAATAAAATTATGGGCAACACCGCACAATTCCCGCCTTGCGGCTTAAGCACCGCTCCGGCGGCTGCGGCACGGCATCTGCGTTGCCAAAATGCTCGATAAGACATCCAGTATTATCTGCGCTTTTGGCTTGGCATCTGCCGCACCTCGCTCGCCGTATCGGCACTTAGAATTATGCGGTATTGCCCTTAAAATCAGACAGCTGTACAAAATATTTTGTACAGACGTATAAAAGTTCGGATGTTGTTGGTGGATGGTTCAGACGTTGTGTGAGCGGCAAATTTCGCAATGCAGGGGGGATTGCATTAGGTTGACGGGCGGCCAATGAAAGTATGTGGCTAGAAAGCCAAACGCACGACAGGGGAAGGGGTTATTCCGCTGAATTTAAGTTGGCGGCGGAGAACCACCCCTCAGTCACCTGTGGTGACAAACTCCCCGCGGGGGGAATGTCGCAGAGAGACAGAAGGGGCCGGGGCGCTGTTTGCGCTGGACGCGAGGCGGCCTGAAGGTTCCTTACCACCAACCTTAAAAATCAATCTGTAGGGGTCAATGCTTGCATCGTCCCGTAGACTGGCCCTGCCGGACATCTCACCTCGAAAATAGGGCAAACGCCTTACCGCACGCCATCGCGCAGGCGCTGTACGCAGGCAGTGATCACAGCGGCAGCGGTGTCGATTTCTTCCGCCGTGTTGGCGGCATCCAGCGTCAGCCGCAGGGTGCTTTTGGCCTGGGCGGGGGTCAGGCCAAGGGCCAGCAGTACATGGCTGGGTTCCACCGCACCGGCGGAACAGGCAGAGCCCGCGGAAGCGCAGATCCCGGCTTCGTCCAAAAGCAGCAGCAGGGTTTCGGCCTCCACGCCGTCAAAGGTAATGTTCACATTGCCGGGCAGGTGCTGGGCCGCATCGCCGTTCAGGTGGGTGCCGGGAATGGCCAGCAGCCGCTCCGTCAGGCGCTGGCGCAAATCCAGACAGCGGGCTGTGTTGGCGAGCAGGTTGGCATCCGCCTGGGCCAGTGCCGCAGCAAGGCCCGCGATGGCGGGTACGTTCTCAGTGCCCGCGCGGTGGCCGCGCTCCTGGCCGCCGCCGTACAGCACATTCTGCAAGGCAATACCGCGCCGGGTATATAGCGCACCGGCTCCCTTTGGCCCGTGGAACTTGTGGCCGGAAAGGCTGAGCAGGTCAATGTTCGTGGTCTGCACATCAATGGCCAGGTGCCCGGCAGCCTGTACAGCGTCAGTGTGGAACAGCACGCCGCGCTCCCGGCAGAGGGCACCAAGTTCCGCAATGGGCTGCACGGTGCCGATTTCGTTGTTGGCAAACATGATGCTGACCAGGCAGGTGTCCGGCTGCAAGGCGTCCGCCAGCTGCTGCGGGGTGATAAGCCCGGCGGCGCTCGGCGGCAGCAAGGTTACAGTGAAACCCTGCGTCTGCAGCGCCTGTAAAGTATGCAGCACGGCGTGGTGCTCGATCTGGGTGGAAATGATGTGCCGTTTGCCTGCGGCAGCGCCCAGGGCGGCACCGGTGTATAAAGCCTGTACGTCGGATTCGGTGCCGCCGCTGGTAAAGGTGATTTCCGCCGGGCGCGCGGCGTGCAGTACGCGGGCCACCGTGCGGCGGGCGTCCTCCACCAGCTTGCGGGCCTGCTGGCCGGGGCGGTACAACGCGGACGGATTGCCCCAGGCATCCTCCAGCGCGGTGCGCATGGCATCCAGCGCAGCGGGGCAGGGGCGCGTGGTGGCAGCATTATCCAGATATATCATGGAAAAATCCTCCCGGTAACATGGTGGTGCAGGATTTTGGGGTGTTTGCTGCTAGCGCAAACGGGAACTTGTCGGAGTGAAACTCCGCCATTTTGCTTGCGCAAAAACGTTCTGTCGCTCAAACATCCCACTGGGATGTTTGTTGCTAACGCAAACGCGAACTTGTCGGGGCGCAGCCCCTCCATCTTGCTATCGCAAGACCGT
>OGZF01001392.1_pt1 | contig 14975 bp, 15 predicted proteins | sample 1576771 | NCBI WGS metagenome assembly OGZF01 (sample SAMEA3541536, study PRJEB24748) | human gut metagenome | biome: human gut; feature: human-associated habitat; material: faeces | place: China | collected 2012
CCTTCCGTATCCTTATTACGGCGACCAATCACATTATCTCCCATCACTAATGGTAGATCTTGCTTAAAAGCAAAACCATTCTCGATAATGGTAATATAACCACAAGAGAAATCCGGTTCCTTCACCTCTTTTTCCTCACCGGTAGCCGTCTTCACCACCTTTCGGCCCAATTTAATCTTAAATTGCGCTCCACACTGCGGACAGACGAAGGCTAATACCTTCCCTTCCGGATATTTGGTCTCATCAAAAGACAACTGATTATCACATTTTGGACAGAATACTCTTTTCATACACTTAAATACAGGATCTAGTATTACAAACGGAGCGCAAATTTACGAAAAAACCTTCAGCTACACTCCTAAAATCTCATGGTTATGATTTTTTGAAACAAAAAAGACATCCGAGAAATAATTCTTGAATGTCTGTAAACGTTGATATAATCGTATTGATTAACGTTTTGAGAATTGTGATGCTTTACGAGCTTTCTTAAGACCTGGTTTCTTACGTTCAACCATACGTGCATCACGAGTAAGAAGTCCAGCGCGTTTCAATGAATCGCGGAAGTCTGGATCTACTTGAAGAAGTGCACGAGCGATACCGTGACGGATCGCACCTGATTGACCAGCGTATCCACCACCTACAACGTTAACGTGTACGTCGTATGAACCTTCAGTTGAAGTAACTGCAAAAGGTTGGTTGATAACGAGACGAAGGTCTGCGTGTGGGATGTATTCTTCTACATCTTTTTTGTTAACTGTGATTTTACCAGTACCTGGAACCAAACGTACGCGTGCAACGGCGTTTTTACGGCGTCCTGTACCTGCATATTGTGCTTGTGCCATTATATTAGTGCTCCTTTCCTCTTAGAATTAGATAAGTCCTGAGATATCAAGTACTTCTGGTTGTTGTGCAGCGTGAGTGTGCTCACCGCCAACGAAGACTTTCAATTTCATACCTTGTGCGCGTCCAAGAGTGTTGTGTGGAAGCATACCTTTAACTGATTTTTCGATCAAACGAACAGCATTTTTAGAACGAAGTTCACCTGCTGAGATTTGTTTCAATCCACCTGGGTACATTGAGTGAGTGTAGTAGATCTTATCAGTTGCTTTTTTACCAGTCAATTTAACTTTTTCAGCATTGATAACGATTACGAAGTCACCTGTATCAGTGTGTGGTGTGAAAGTTGGTTTGTTTTTTCCGCGAAGTACGCTAGCAACTACTGCAGAAAGACGTCCAAGTGGCACATCAGTTGCGTCAACGACATACCATTTACGTTCAACTTGGCCTGGTTTAGCCATAAATGTTGTTTTGTTCATGATTTCTCCTATATATAGTTCGATTTTTGTTTACGAGTGATGGGTGTTCCTTCCCATCGAAAAGTATTTGGAAGGTTCCGGGGCCTTTCAAATGGGGTAAACAATACCGTTTAACATAATATCAAAAAAACACGTCCAAGGCAAGTCATTTGGAGGTGTTTTTCTTTTATTTTTTGTATTTTTTTAGTCTATCATTTTATAAGGTGTAAGACTAGAATTCATGCCTAAATAACATCTAAAGAGTACAAACTAATCCTCAGACTCCCAAAAAAGCTGGTCTAAAGTTTTGTCCAGAGTTTTGCAGATAGCAATACACAGATTTATAGTAGGGTTATAATCACCTTTTTCAATAGCTGAGATGGTCTGACGAGAAACTCCTATAGCATCTGCCAAACCTTGTTGAGTGAGATCCTTTGCTACACGAGCTGACTTCATTTTTAAATTTTTCATTCAAAAATCCTATTCTTCGTCTTCTAGTTCTTCCAAACGGTTCTTCTTGATTCTGTTAATAATAACCCAGCAGTCGCAAATAAGGGTCAAACCCAATGTCAAAAATGCCACACTACTCATAAGATTCTTCCCTATCTTAAACGACTGAAATAGACTTAAGAGGCCCATTAGCGATATAAAAATTCCAAAAAAACACATTACCCAGGATAATCTGAGCATCTTCTTTTCAAGTTTTTTGTCTAGCAACCATGGATGCCCATTACGTGATACGCTGTGAACTAATACTAGGCACATAGAACCAAAGAAAGTGATGATTAATAGTGACTGCACTAATTCGACGGAGTGCGTCTTACTAGCAACCATAATCGTTACAAATAGACCAAGCATGGCTACCCAATAACCTCTAGCAGAAGATTCTCCGCTGATCAACTGAGCACGTTCATCCATCGTGCTAGCTACTTTTTTCTTTGACTTTTTCATTTTGTTTCCTCCATTTTCTAGATTCATTATAGCACTATTTTACGTTATGTTAAATATATCATTCATTTTGTATGAATTATCTTTTTATATTCTATTAATCTAGCATTTCAGAAAACAAAAAATCAGATAGGAAATCCTATCTGACACTTTTTCTATCTAGCTTCTTTACCAATCGTAAAGACAGCTAAGGTATCTGGTCCGACGTGGGTAGAGATGACTGGTCCAAGTGGCATAATGAGAACTTTCTCAATACCGTCAACTGCTAACAATTGTTCTTTTAGATTCTCCGCAGCTTCAATATCATTGGCATAAGCAACAATTGCTGTGCTATGTCCAATATCCTGGGTAGCTTGTAGGACCATTTCTTTAATGGCCTTTTTGCGTCCACGGATTTTGGCCAGAGGAACCAACTTGCCTGAAGCGTCCAACCAAAGAAGGGGTTTGATATTAATCAAACTACCAATAATGGCTGAGCTCTTAGAAAGGCGACCCCCACGCATGAGATGGTAGAGATCATCAACTAAGAAATAGGTCCGTAAACGTGGCAGAATGTCCTCAATCATGGCTTTCGTTTCAGATAAGCTCTTACCTTGGTCACGAGCTGCTGCCGCCAAAATAGAAAGATAACCTTCCCCACCTGCTGCCGCCAGAGTATCTACAATCTCAATGATAGCTTCTGGGTATTCATCCAAAATCATGTCACGCGCTATAACAGCACTTTGATAAGTACCTGAAAGCACTGATGAGAAGGCAATATAGAGAAGAGCATCACCATTTTTAGCATGACGACGAAAAACCTCTTCAAATTGACCAACATTCACCTGGCTTGTGGTTGGCTGACTGCCTTCTTGCATACATTCTAAGAGACGGTCACTCGTTAAACGGTTAGGGCCAACGGTCTCATAGGCAATATCATCAAGCGTGATGGTCAAACCAACTAGCTCTACCTTATTCTCCTGAGCCCATTTTTCATCTAGATCTGCTGTGGAATCTGTCAAAATGTTAAATGTCATAAATCCCTCTATTCTATTTCATTTAAAAGGTCCTGTAATTTCCCTAATTGTGCATCGTCCCATGGACGTAGTTTTGGTGTCTTTAAGTCAATATGTGCCGACATCTTGTCTAAGTCAGACTTTACTGTATTGACACGCTCTTCCAACTCACGCGCCGAAACACGTAAAGCTCCTTGTGAAAAGATAGCCCACTGTTCATTTAAGTCACTAGTTGCTACTTCAACTAGATTTTGAACAGTATTCATCTCAGCCGCTGCGCGCTCAATATAGCTATCTGCTGTCTCATCTTCCTCAGTAAAAATAACACTGATACGATATTGATCATAACGTTGACGGCTCCCTGGAACAAACTGAGCATCAAATACACAGATAATATCAATATGTTCAAAGTTAGCATAATGATTGAGCTTACGAAGCAAGGTTTCACGAGCTTGATCAAGCTGATTGGTCTTAAAGAGTTGACGGGTTTCTTGCCAAAAGGCAATCATATTATAACCATCAACTAGAAGTATTCTTTTTTTCATAGTTACAATCGGTTTCGATAAACTTCATACATGAGAACTGCAGCTGCCACACTGGCATTAAGGCTCTGCACATGACCACTCATAGGAATAGTAATCATCTCATCCACTTGTTTCTTGATGTTAGCAGAGATTCCCTTACCTTCATTACCAATGATAAGGGCAACCTTTCCAGCTGTGTTCCATTTATGAGATGGGGTGCCATCCATATCCGTACCAAATACCCAGAAGCCTGCTTCTTTAAGCTTATCAAGAGTTTGGCTAAGATTGGTCACTCGGGCAATGGGAATATGCTCCACAGCCCCTGTTGATGTCTTGGCAACGACAGGTGTTACCCCCACAGCACGATGCTTAGGAATAATAACTCCTGTCACCTGAGTAGCATCAGCTGTACGTAGGATAGAACCAAAGTTATGAGGATCGTTGAGTCCATCTAAAATGAGGACTAGAGGATTCTCCTCTTGTTCAGCCTTATCCATAATAACTGAGAGCTCAGAATAAGCGAACTCTGACACACGAAGAACAAAACCTTGATGCACAGCTCCACCTGTCATATCAGACAAGGTTTTCTTAGGTGTCCAAGAGATGGAAACCTTCTTTTCAGCTGCCAAGGCCTTAATGGCATCAACATTTTTTCCTCGAAGATCATCTTGAATATAGAGTTTATTTCCAGTATTTGCTTCCAGACTCTCTGTTACGGCATGCACACCATAAACAATGTCTAGACTTGATTCTTTAGTTGTTTTCATAAGCTAATTCTATCATAAAAAAAGCCCTCTTACGAGGGCAAAGCATGTTAAATAAATGTAATTGCTGCTAGGTAAAGCACTAGAAGAACGAGAACAACAGTTGCAGCAGCCAAAGCTTGCTTACCAATTGTATCTGGATCTGAGATTGATTCTGCAATCTTTCTCGCAGCTTGAGTAATGGTTTTACCTGCTGCTTGGAAGATATCAATTGAACCTGTGCTTGTTGAACTATTTCCAGAAATTGCTGAAGACCAACCACTCAAAACCTCGGCAATTTGTTCTGCCAATTGCTGTGTTAGCGCTCTAGTTGTCTCAGCCAACTCATTAACAGCCGTAGCTTGTATATGATTGGCGGTTTCAGTGTAGCTATTTGCACTGGTATTATAAGTAACCGGTACAGTCGTTGTTGTCGTTGTTGATGAATACTGATTCCTACGGTAACTATCAGGTGTCACTGGACGCTCGCCTTCATTGAAGACGCTAAAAGTCTGTGTCAGGTAATGAATATTGTTATTCGTATCAATCAACTCAAAGGTCATTTTATGAATACCAGTCGTTTGCTCTGCCAAATGGTAGGCACTCAAACCAGCATTGACCTCATCCAGAGTTCCTTCAACAAAGTAGCTATGATGAATTTGTTTGCCATCAAGGACTAGATTAAGGCCCTTAATCTTCTTACCTTCCATCTTGTTAACATCAAAGTTGACGTTAAAGATTTCACCACGTGCTAAATAAAGAATATCTGTATTCCCTGTAACAGCAGGTTGATCTTCAAGAAGCGCTCCAGTACTGTCTCGTTTTGGAACAACGGTATATACTTCAGAAGTGATTGGAGTCGCTAAGATTTCTGAGATGAGTCCATCCGTAAAGGTTACCTCTGACGAATAGGTCAAACTCTCACTTTGCAACATAGAAACCACTTCAGAAGTTTTAAAGACCTCAGAAGTTGATGATGAATCTTTCCAGCCAACCGTAAGGACAGTTAAGCTATCTTCTGAATTATTATTTAACTGACTCGTTTCTGGAGCCGTAGATGCAAGAGAGCTTGCAGTACTTGCAGACTCAGAAGCGACTTCAGAAGTTGCAATAGCTTGGCTAGTAGGAGTCGCACTTACAGATGTCGTATGAGAATCCAGTGAAGAATACTCTGATTTTTCAATAACTGCATGTGTATTTCCAGCAAGTTCAGATGTATATAGGGTGCTTTCACTCTTATACATTGAAGTCACAGCTTGAGACTCTGCAGCCGCTGTAGCCTCATGAGACTTATCATAAGTAAGCACAATATTTGGTTTTGCTTGTTCAGAATCAGATGTTGGGTTTGCATCTCCTCGTTCAGATGCCGCTACTGATCGATCCTCACCAAAAGCTTGGGCACGAGCCTCTTCTGAATGAGGTGTCGTCGTAGAAACGCTAGTCTCCACGATATCAACTTGAGAATGTACCTCAAGAAGCCCCTCATCTGTCTCACTTGAAGAGACAACCATCAGTGACGTTGAGGTCACTACTGAACTTACTTGACTCGCTGACTCTGCCTTAGCTCCTACTGAAGAAAAATCAGCCTGAGGAGCAACTGGAGCTGGTGCCTCACTATTAACATAATCTATTTTAGCTTCATCAGGTTTTACCTGAACTTCATCTGCTTTACCTGTTTGAAGCGTAAAGCTAGATAAAATCAAAGCAGCAAAAGTTGTATAGAAAACTTTTTTCTTAGCTATTTCCATTCACCTCCTCATTTTTTTATGGCCTCATTTACTAATATTATAGACTTTTTTTTTACTTTCTGTCAAATTAGTTTTATTAAAAAACGCTATAATATCGGGGTTTTACACGTGTCAGACATCCCTTAACTTTCTCATTTTCAAGGTGCTAAATATTAGTTTCGTCTTATTTTTCATTATCAAGACGCTGAATTACTTTGATTCTCAAATAATCTAAATGTTAAAACTCTGGCTAACTGTTACAATTTTTATAGCCTTTAAATAACAAAAATCCTGCTCTCGGCAGAATTTTTAGATTTCTTTTTCAACTTCGTCAATACACCAAGCAATCAGTTCCTCTAAGCGAGCGATATCCTCTGTCATATGAAGATAGCCCATGACTGCTTCGAAGCCTGTTGACATCTTATAGGTAATAACATCTGTATTTTTAGCCTTGGTATGGCTATTCGCATTACGACCTCTTTTATAGATGTCTAGCTCTTTTTCAGTCAAAAGCTCTTGCTCTAGCATTTTTTCAATGAGACTAGCCTGGGCCTTAGCTGAAACATAGCGTGTAGCTAGACGGTGCAGTTGGTTTGGCTTGGTCTGACCTTGAAAAATCAGGTGACGGCGAATGTACAAGGAATAAACAGCATCTCCCTCAAAGGCGAGAGCAATGCCGTTAATAAGGTTGACATCAAGATGTTTAGTCACGTGTCCACCTCACGCCCTCCTTGGTATCAAGAAGTTTGATACCTTGAGCAGCCAACTCATCGCGAATGCGGTCTGCTGTCGCAAAGTCCTTGTTGGCACGCGCCGCTTGACGCTCTTCAATGAGTTTTTCGATATCTTCATCAAGGACTTCTTCTTCGAAAACAATACCGAAGACTTGGAGCATTTTTTCAAAAGCATCCTTAACGGTTTGATCATAATTACCTGAATTAATCCATTTGGCCATGTCAAACAGAACAGTCACTCCATTTGCCGTATTAAAGTCATCATCCATAGCTTCTTGGAAGGCGTCAAGATAAGTTTGCAACTCAGCTTGATTCACCTGTTCTGTCAACGGAAGACTGTGGGTATTTTTCAAATACTTAAGATTGACTTCAGCATCATGGATAGCTTTTTCTGTAAAGTTAATTGGTTTACGGTACTGTTGGGTTGCTAGGAAGAAGCGAAGCACTTGACCATCAACCGTTTGAAGCATATCATGAACGGTCACGAAGTTACCCAAGGATTTTGACATTTTTTCATTATCCACATTGACAAAACCATTATGCATCCAGTAGTTAGCGAAGGTCTTGCCAGTTTTGGCTTCGGATTGGGCAATTTCATTGGTATGGTGTGGAAACTCAAGGTCTACACCTCCACCATGAATATCGATAGTATCTCCAAGGATTTCAGTCGCCATTACAGAACATTCGATGTGCCAACCAGGACGACCAGGTCCCCATGGGCTGTCCCAAGAAACTTCTCCCTCTTTGGCAGCTTTCCAAAGGGCAAAATCCAGAGGATTTTCCTTACGTTCTGTTTCAGCATCCGTACGTCCGCTTGCACCAATTTCAAGATCTTCCAAGGTTTTGTTAGCCAATTTAGCATAGTTGTTTGACTTAGCTACTCGGAAGTAAACATCACCTTCAGAGACATAGGCAAATCCTTTGTCAACCAAGGTTGACACGAATGCAATGATTTCATCCATGTAGTTAATAACACGTGGATTTTGTGTCGCTGGTTTGATGCCAAGTTGTCCGGTATCTTCCATAAAGGCCGCGATAAACTTGTCCGACAATTCCTTAGTTGAAATACCAGCTTCATTGGCTGCCTTGATGATTTTATCATCTACATCCGTAAAGTTGGAAATATAGTTGACTGTATAGCCACAATACTCAAAATAACGACGAATAGTATCAAAAGCTACTGCTGAACGGGCATTTCCGATATGAATATAATTGTAAACTGTTGGTCCGCAGACATACATATTGACAACATTTTCTGTCAAAGGTACAAAATCACGGAGCGAACGTGTCATCGTATCATAAATTTTAATCACTTGAGATTCCTTTCAATTAACTGGAAACTATTTTTTATCCTTGATATGGTTTAGGTACAAACACAAGAGTATAACGAGAATGATAATCCAAATAGTCGCAACTAGCTGACCTTGAGCCAAGAGAGACATAGCTGAAAGAAAACTCCCAACTATATAGAAGACCAAAAAAGGATTGTCCTTGAAGAATTTTTTCATTACTCAAATCTCACTTGTGTCGTTGCTTAAAAACCAGACCGGCCCATAAAAGAGCAATGCAAAACCATAAGGCGGCCATGCTATAGTCTGCTCTATGTAAAGCAATGTAAACAAGAGCAAGAGGACCCACAACCGTCAATCGAGTCACCTTTGAACTAAAGAGTTTCATCGTTTCCTTTCCTTATAGACGTGATGAGTGGAAGCTAGCTGCTTTTAGAAGGTCTTCTAGCTTTTCGCTATAGTATTCACGACCCTCTTCAATATCGTGGATAACTTCTTCATCCTTTTGACCATGAACACGCACAACCTTAGCAGGAACACCAACGACTGTAACATCTTCTGGGACATCTGCAACAACCACGGCTGCCGCCCCAACCTTAGCATTCTTGCCAATCTCAATAGGGCCTATGACCTGAGCATGGGCTGAAACCAAGGCACCCTCACGAACGGTTGGGTGACGTTTTCCGACATCTTTACCAGTACCACCTAAAGTGACACCGTGGTAAAGCATAGCGCCCTTCTCCACAACAGCTGTCTCACCAATGACAAGGCCAGAGCCATGGTCAATAAAGACACCTTCAGCAATCTGAGCCCCTGGGTGAATCTCAATCTGAGTCCAAAAGCGCCAAAACTGACTATGCATACGCGCTAAGAGTCGACAATGGTGGCGCCAGAGAAAATGTGAGATACGATGGGCAGCCAAGGCTTTTAATCCAGGGTAGGTTAAAAGAACCTCTAGACTCGTCCGAGCTGCCGGGTCATTTTTCTTTACTATATCAATACTTTCTTTCCACCAACCCATTTAGGTCACTCCTTACATCATTATTGTTATTATTGTTTGCTGTGGCCTATTATTCTTTAAAGTGGAAAGCTACTAACACTAGGTCTACTCGCTATCCCCTTCAAAATAAGACCAGTCGACTAACTCAGGCTGCTCATCAAACGGATTGATGACAATACCTTGAACCTTATCCAACTCATTTTCACCTGTTGAAGGCTGGTAAATTTCTGACAGTGGCCACTGTAAAATCGTCCCTTTAGCCTTACGGAAAGGTAGGCCAAAAGTCTCGTTACCGTACCATTTTGCAAAGCTCGTTAAGTTCGTAAACACAGGCACATAACTCTGTCCCTCTGCATTCGACATGGTCGCAAAGAGACGGTCATCCTGGCCATCTTCCTCGCGTTTGTGAATGAAGGCTGGAACAAGATAAATCTTATCTTTAGGAGCTGCCTTTTGATTTTCCTCACCCAAAAGATTATTAAGGGTCTGAGTGAAATAGTTGATAAACTGGATGAGTTCACTGCTTGCAAAAAGAGTGGTATTTGAGAAGTCACCATCCTCTTTTAAATTGAAAGCAAGACCAAAAAGCTCTGCCTGAACAAGTTGTGTTAAAACATCTAAGCTCGAACGTTCTACCCAAGTTTGTTCTCGAGCACTCTCTTGAGTAGCTTTGAAAGATTGTAGGTCCTGTTCATTAGTGAAGACAGGAACAACCTTCTTTCCTTCCACTTCAACTGCGTAGAGGTCTTGGGCAGCCAAGACGGGAGTACGTTGTAAATGATTAACCAAAGCCAGACTGGTTAAAAAGTGGTCTGGTTCCTTTAAAAATTCTCTTAGAGTTTCATCAAAAGCTTGCAATTCTTGATTTTCTGTCATTCTTCTGTCTGTTCTTTCGTTTCTGATTTATCAGGATTTTTCGGTGCTTCACCACTTTCATTATGGTGGCGTGGTTTATGATGAGAACGACGGCGGTGACGATGCTCTCCTCCATTTTCCCCATCATCAAGTTTTTCAGGCTTAGGAAGCAAGGCCTTGATTGAGGCATCGATACGTCCTTTTTCATCGATTTTGATAATTTTAACAGTTACCGTACCCCCAACTTTAACCACATCTTCGACATGCTCAGTACGTTCCCAAGCTAGTTCTGAGATGTGGATGAGAGCATCTGTCTTATTGAAAAGGTGGACAAAGGCACCGAACTTTTCAATACGGACAACGGGTACAGTGTAAACTTCACCAACCTTAGCTTCACGTACAAGATCAGAGATGATAGTTTTAGCACGGTTAATGGCATCCTGATCACTAGAGAAAATCTGAACAAGACCTTCTTCATCAATATCAATTGTGACACCAGTCTCAGCGATAATCTTGTCAATAGTTTCGCCACCTTTACCGATGACAACCTTGATCTTGTCAACAGGAATCTGAATGCTATCAATCTTAGGTGCTGTTGGTGCCAATTCTGGACGTGGCTCAGCGATTGCTGACTCAATAACATCAAGAATTTCAAAACGAGCTACCTTTGCCTGAGCCAAAGCCTCTTCGAGAATGGCCGGTGTAATACCTGAAATCTTAATATCCATCTGAAGAGCTGTAATTCCTTGACGTGTCCCAGCCACCTTAAAGTCCATATCTCCAAAATGATCTTCCAAACCTTGAATATCAGTTAGGACAGTGTAGTTAGTACCATCTGAGATAAGTCCCATGGCAATACCTGCAACAGGTGCCTTAATCGGTACACCACCAGCCATAAGAGCCAAGGTTCCTGCACAAATAGAAGCTTGTGAGGAAGAACCATTTGACTCCAAGACTTCTGCTACCAAACGGATAGCATAAGGGAACTCTTCAACACTTGGGAGAACCTGAGCAAGGGCACGTTCACCCAAGGCTCCGTGACCAATCTCACGTCGACCTGGTGCACCGTAACGCCCTGTCTCACCCACTGAATACTGAGGGAAATTATAGTGGTGAAGGAAACGTTTCTTATACTCTGGATCCAAACCATCAACAAGTTGCGTATCGCTCATAGGTGCCAAAGTCAGGACTGACAAGGCTTGAGTTTGACCACGTGTAAAGAGACCTGAACCATGAACCTTAGGAAGAAAGTCAATCTCTGCGTCCAAAGGACGGATTTCATCCACACGACGGCCATCTGGACGAACCTTATCCTCGGTAATGAGACGGCGCACTTCAGCATGTTCCATCTGCTCAAGGATTTCTGCCACATCACGCAGAATGGTTTCCTTATCTTCATCTTCTGCAAAGCGTTCTTGATAAGAAGCGAGGACTTCTTCTTTTACAGCCTGAGTTGCTGCTTCACGCGCCAGTTTTTCTTCCACCTGAACAGCCTTAGCTAACTGATCATAATAAGCCGTTTCAATCTCGACTTTCAAATCAGCATCAACTTGTAGAAGTTCAACCTCAGCCTTTTCCTTACCAACAGCTGCAACGATATAATTTTGGAAATCAACCAACTCTTGAATAGCCTCATGCCCCTTCAAGAGTGCTTGCAACATAATATCCTCAGACAATTCCTGGGCACCTGACTCTACCATATTGATAGCTTCCTTGGTACCTGCCACTGTCAAATCTAAAAGTGAAACTTCCTTATCCGCTGCACTTGGGTTGATGATGAAATCTTCTGCAGCATAGGCCACTTGAACCCCAGCAATCGGACCATTGAAAGGAATATCAGAAATAGAAAGAGCTAAAGAACTCCCAAACATAGCCGCCATCGGAGCACTAGCATTCTCATCATAAGAGAGGACGGTGTTAATGACTTGAACTTCGTTACGAAAGCCCTCCGCAAACATAGGACGAATAGGACGGTCAATGAGGCGAGCGGTCAAAGTGGCATCTGTTGAAGGGCGACCCTCACGCTTGTTAAAGCCCCCCGGGAACTTGCCAGCTGCATACATTTTTTCCTCGTAATTAACCTGTAAAGGAAAGAAATCTGCCGTTGCCATCTTTTTAGACATAACAGCTGTTGATAATACCGTTGTATCTCCATAACGCACGACGACAGCACCATTAGCCTGCTTGGCTACCTGCCCAACTTCAACGACAAGCGGGCGTCCTGCAAAGGTCATCTCAAAAGTTTGTTTAGCCATGTTTGATCCCTCTTTTTATCCATGACCAGCCCTTATAAAAACGAACCGGTCAACTTTATGTCATTCATTTGATATAACTTTCATTTTACCATAATATAGTCAAAAATGGCAGAGCTCCGGCATAAGTTAGCACCCAAGTCTCCCTTTCTCTCAGATATTTAAGTCGTTTTGTGATATAATAAACACTTATGAGAGACAAAGGAATGACTATGAAAAAATTACAACACATCATTATGATTGCCTTAATCTTACTAGGCCTAGTAACACCTGCTCTAGCACAAGAACAGACAGATGACTTCAATGTTTCCGCTAAACACGCGATTGCTATCGAAGCAACTACAGGGAAAGTCCTCTATGAAAAGGACGCCACTACCCCTGATGGTGTGGCTTCAATGACTAAAATCCTAACAGCCTACATGGTCTATAAAGCAGTTGACCAAGGAAAAATTACCTGGGACACTGAAGTCGATATCTCAGACTATCCTTTCAACCTAACAGTTGATTCAGAAGTTTCAAATGTCCCACTAGATTCCCGAAAATACACTGTTAAACAGCTCCTAGATGCCACCCTCATTTCCAGCGCTAACAGTGCTGCTATTGCTCTAGCTGAAAAAATCTCAGGATCAGAGAGTGCCTTTGTTGACACTATGACAGCCCAACTTAAAGAGTGGGGCATTACAGATGCTAAATTATTTAACGCTTCTGGCCTAAACAATAAATACCTTGGGGATAACCGCTATCCTGGCTCTAAAGCAGATGACGAAAATACTATGAGTGCTCTAGATGTTGCCATTATTGCAGACCACCTCATCAAAGACTATCCTCAGGTACTTGAAATCACCAAGCAAAGCGAAACTGATTTTGAAGGTGACAACAAATTAACGACGCACAACTACATGTTGGAGGGGCAAGACAACTACCGTGAAGGCGTTGATGGACTCAAGACTGGAACAACTGAACTTGCAGGAGCATCCTTTGTAGCCCACTCCAATGAAAATGGCATGAGTTTGATTACCGTTGTCATGAATGCAGATAATGGTGGAGAAGATGAAGCTGCCAGATTCACAGCCACAAATGAGTTGCTAGATTATGTGACTCAAAACTGGGAAATCAAAACCCTCAACACCAAGGGACAAATCGTCAAGAAAAATGATATTAAGGTATCCGATGGAGACAGTCAAACCATCTCTGCTAAACTCGAGTCGGACCTTACAGTCGTTCAAAAAATAAACAGCAATAATGATGCTGTTAAAATCAAAGCAAAAACTATAACAGCCCCTATCAAAAAAGATGACACTATTGGAACAGCGACCTTTGATGATAAGGATCTCGTTGGAACAGGTTACATCTCTGATCCACCTCAAATTTCTGTAACAGCTAACCAATCTATCAAGAAAAGTTTCTTCTTAAAAGTTTGGTGGAACCATATCGTTAATTTCTTTACAGGAAACAAGTAAACACAAAACTACCTTTTAGCTATCAAAAGGTAGTTTTATCTTGCCTTAAAAATTAGTCCTGTAAGTAAAAGCCCCTTCTCAACACCTTAAGTTCCTCTCAAAATGTGGTATAATAAATATCCAAAACACATGAAGGAACAAACCATGAAAAAACTGATTACGCTTATGATGACCTTCTTACTCTGTCTGGGAAGCGTAGCCCCTGCTTTTGCAGCAGATAAGAAAAAAGGATATGATGCCGCAGCCAAACATGCCATCGCTGTCGAGGCTAATACTGGTAAAATTTTATATGAAAAAGATGCCACTACCTCTACAGGGATTGGCTCTATTACCAAGCTCCTAACAGCCTATATGGTTTATAAAGCAGTAGATCAGGGAGACCTCAAATGGAACAGCAAAGTTGACATTTCTGACTACCCCTTTGAACTAACTGTCAGTGCCGGAGTATCTAATATTCCACTAGATGCCCGCAAATACACTGTCAAACAACTTCTTGACGCAACTCTTATTTCCAGTGCCAACAGTGCATCTATTGCTCTAGCCGAGGAAATCGGAGGAACCGAAAGTAAGTTTGTCGACATGATGAAAGCCCAACTTAAAGATTGGGGTATCACTGATGCCAAGATTGTCAATGCCTCTGGTCTCAATAATTCTTACTTAGGTGACAATATCTATCCAGGCTCTAAATCTGACGAAGAAAACACCATGAGTGCTAAGGACGTTGCTATCATTGCGCAACACGTGGTGAAAGAATATCCTGAAATTCTCGATATCACTAAAAAAACCGAGGCTGACTTTGATGGTGTCAACAAACTCAAAACCTTCAACTATATGCTTAAGGGACAACCTAGTTACCGTAAGGGTGTTGATGGTCTAAAAACAGGAACCACCGATTTGGCTGGTGCTTCCTTCGTGGCCCACTCAAATGAAAGTGGCATGAGCATTATCACAGTCATTATGAATGCTGATAATACCGACACCGACGACTATGCCCGTTTCACTGCAACCAATGACCTACTTAATTACGTAGTCTATCATTGGGAAAGCAAGACCATTGCCAAAAAAGGACAAGCCATCGGTAAAAGCCAAGCCCCTGTCCTTGATGGGAAATCTAAGCAAGTCACTGCTGTTGCTAAGTCTGACTTTAATATCA
>OGZF01001397.1_pt1 | contig 14953 bp, 13 predicted proteins | sample 1576771 | NCBI WGS metagenome assembly OGZF01 (sample SAMEA3541536, study PRJEB24748) | human gut metagenome | biome: human gut; feature: human-associated habitat; material: faeces | place: China | collected 2012
CATTTTATTCTATAGGAATTTCAGAGAAATTTTCTATAGAATAAAAAAATCGAAGGATTCTATTTTCCACATATCTCCTCCGATTTTTATATTATCTAAACTACTATCTTATCTGTCCATCACCGTATATCTTATACTTAAATGACTGCAACTCAGGCAAACCGATTGGTCCTCTTGCATGAAGTTTCTGTGTGGAAATTCCGATTTCTGCACCGAAACCAAACTCTCCACCATCTGTAAATCTTGTGCTTGCATTCAAATAAACCGCTGCTGAATCAACCTGATTCATAAACTTTTCTGCAGTTCCTGCATTTTCAGTAACAATACATTCACTGTGTCCTGTACTATATTTATAAATATGGTCTATTGCTTCTTCTACTGAATCTACAATTTTAACAGACATCTTATAATCAAGATATTCTGTTGCCCAATCTGCGTCTGTTGCCTTTTCCATATCCGGAATTATCTCTCTTGCTTTACTGTCCCCTACCAAAGTTACATCTTTTTCGTCTAATTTGTTTTTTATTGCAACAAGGGCTTCTTTTGCAATATCTTTATGTATTAACAAACTTTCAGCCGCATTGCATACCGAAGGTCTTGATGTTTTTGCATTAAATACAATATCAACTGCTTTTTTAAGGTCTGCATTCTTGTCAATATAAATATGACAATTACCAACACCTGTTTCAATAACAGGAACTGTAGCATTCTTTACAACTGCCTGAATTAATCCGGCACCGCCTCGTGGAATAAGCACGTCAACATACTCATTCATCTTCATTAATTCGTTAGCACTTTCCCTTGATGTATCTTCAACTAACTGTATTACATCTTCCGGCATTCCTGCTTCTTTCACAGCCTGGCGCATTACTTTGGCAATTGTTTTGTTAGAATTAATTGCTTCCTTGCCACCTCTCAAAATAACAGTATTTCCTGATTTCAGACAAAGGGCTGCTGCGTCAGAAGTAACATTCGGTCTTGCCTCAAAAATAACTGCAATAACTCCAATTGGAGTAGACACTTTTTCTATTCTAAGACCATTAGGTCTTTCTGTGGCTGAAAGAATTCTTCCTACAGGTTCAGGAAGAGTTGCCACATCAAGAACTCCCTTAGCCATTCCTTCGATTCTTTCTTTATCTAATTTAAGACGGTCAAGCATGGACTTTGCCATTCCGTTTTTTTCACCATTTTCCAAATCAACCTTGTTAGCTTCAATAATCTTATCTGTATTTTCAATAAGACCTTCTGCAATCTTCTTTAAAGCCTGATTCTTCTTTTCACTTGAAGCAACCATTAATGTTTTTTCAGCTTCTTTAGCATTTATACCTAATCTTTCTAACATATGCCCTCCTTTTTCAGTCCTTTGTAATTATATATGCATTATTATATTTTTTCATTGTATGAATACCTATTATATTCTATCTACTTTGCAGTAAAAAATGTTCCTACCTGATGTCCCTCCAACACTCTATAGATATTATCAGAATCTCCACCATTCATAACAATTGTAGGAATTCCAACTTCTGTAGCAATCTGTGCTGCCTGAAGCTTTGTAATCATTCCACCGGTTCCGAATTTTGAGCCCTTACCACCTGCAATTTCAAACAAATGCTCTGTTATTTCTTCAACAACAGGAATAATTCTGGCATCTTCATCCTTATGTGGATCCTTATCATAAAGTCCGTCAATATCTGTAAGAATCAACAACGCATCAGCCTTAATTAATTTTGCAACAATGGCTGAAAGACTGTCGTTGTCACCAAAAACAATTTCCTCAACTGCCACTGCATCATTTTCATTAATAATCGGAATTGCTCCATATTCAAAAGTTTTCTCAAACGCGTTTATAAGATTCTCTCTGCACTCGTCATTATCAACGTCTCTCTTAGTTATAAGAAACTGTCCAACTGTGTGACCAAATTCTGCAAACATCTTGTCATACATAAACATTAACTCGCACTGACCGATAGTTGCCGCTGCCTGCTTGCCTGCCGTATTAGTGGGTCTATCGCGAAGTCCCAACTTACCAACACCAACTCCAATAGCACCTGAAGTAACAAGTGCCACTTCAACACCTGAATTAACAATATCTGAAATAACTGCAACCAGCTTCTTAATCTGTCGGATATTGCTCTTTCCCGTATGGTGAGTCAATGTTGATGTTCCTACTTTAATTACAATTCTCTTTACGTCTTTTAATGTTGCCATAATTTCTCCCGTCTTTTATTCAATCCATTTAGGTACCTTAATAACTTTACGTCATAAACATTTTTATTTTAAAACAAGTATATTCATTTGTAAACTAAACCAGCGCTAATTTTGTATAAAAATGTTCAAAACACTTGATTTATATTTCAATCAAATTCAATTTATATTAATTCCAATTTTTCAATTTCATAATTTTTTCTAAATTCTTTACTTAAATCTCAGTTTCGTACTGGTTCTTAAATCCTTCACCGAAAACTTCATTAGCTGTGCTAACAATCATAAATGCATCCGGATCAACTTCCTTCAACAGATTTCTAACCTTAACCAAAGTTGCTTTTCTCATAACGCACATAATAACCTCAGTTTCGTTATTCTTATAAGCACCAACTGCCTGAAGCATAGTCACCCCAAGATCAAGTTCCTGAAGCATTCTGTCTGCAATAATTTTACGCTTAGCACTTACAATATAAACCATAGTCTGCTGGTCGCCGTTGTACAACGCCTTATCCATAACCGCTGAAGTAATGTAAATAGTAATTCCCGCATAAAGAGCAACCTCGATATTTCTAAACGCCACAGCAGACGCTGCAAGAATTATAAGGTCCAAAATAATATAAAGCTGACCTGTTTTAAGATGAGGTTTCTTCTGTCTAATAATTTTAATAATAACGTCAGTTCCGCCTGTTGTAGTTTCAAGTCTAAACAAAATACCAATGGCAATACCATGCAAAGCACCACCGATAACCGCTGCAAGCATAGGATCCATAGTAATGGCCTTAATGCCTGTAATACTTGGAATCAGGTCAATGACAATAGACGAAAAAACAACCGTATAAATAGTTGAAATAGTAAACTTCACGCCAAACTTCCAAACTCCAAGAAGAAGAATTGGAATATTAAAAATCAAAATAAGTGCACCGATTCCCGGCAAAAATGGAAAAATCTCCTTCAAAACAATGGCAATACCTGATACGCCTCCCGGTGCCAACTGATTAGGATTAAGGAACCATGCCAACGCCATTGCATACATAATTGAAGCAATGGTAATCCCAATGTATTGCAAAATAAAATGTAAAACTGTTCTCTTCTTATCCACTTAATCTCCCTCAACTTTCGTTAAATATCATTATATTTTTAATTATGTTGTAAAAAAAACAACCTAAATACTAATCAAAAATTCCATATTATTAGAGTTCCTAAATTTCCTATTTTTATGAAAATTCATTTTCTAGTAACAATAGCTGTAACTTACAAACAATATTTTCAAAAAATAATCTTTTTCAAAATAATTTCACAGAAAAACAAGGGCTGCCACCCTATAAGCATAGTGCGACAGCTCCTTAATTGTAGTGCTCAACTATTCAATTAAACAAGTAATGCAAAAATCAATACCTGATTAATCACAAAACCTCTTTCGGCTTCTATCTTTCAAAATCTTCATCGCCCGGAAGTTCTATAGTTGGAACACTACAGGCCATGGGGTTAACAGAACAATCTGCACAACCTCTTGTAACTTCCTTTGAATCCTTCTGATTTTCATCTATAACAACGTTAATATGTCCGTCGCCTTTCTTAACACTATTGTCAAGCATGGCAACAATATCATCTATCATCTTTTCCTTATCGTCCATAATGCTACCTCCTTATGATATCCATTCGTTTCACATTATACCACGAATAAATCCAAAATAACACCACCTATTTAATTTGCAACTAATTTACACTGCCACTGCAAATTAGTCGCATCATTTTATCAACCATTCATTCCAATTTTGTGGCAATCCTAAGTGCTCAAACTTAATATTGTCCTTATATCTATTAATTATATCCTCTAATCGTGGAACTAATTCAGTATTCCACTCATATTCATTAGGATACATATTTCTCAGCACAAGCAAATGTCCCCAAACCTTGGTATTCTCCCTTGGCAAAGCCTTCTCGGTAAAAACCGGATAATCCGCAAACTCCCAATCATAAAACCTGGAATAATGGGCACATCTGTTTCTAATAGTTGTCACACACTGAATCCAATTCTCCAGACAGGCTCCCGTAGTAGAATAAAGATTAGCAATAATATTCTTATCCTCATTGTACATATCCTTAAAAAACCTTGAAAGCATACCCATAGAAAAAAACTCAATAATAACCCACAAAGGATACTTGCCATCGTATTTATCATTATGATGTTTTACAACAGGTGAGTCCTTATTCTCACGCAAAATAGTTCTAAGATGGTGTTGAAAATTCCTGCCATCGTGATACCTGCTGAAATTATTTGGATCAAGATATCCGTCCGGACCATACTTAGTACCGTGGTGATAGGAAATCTGTGTACGCAAAGCAAACTCAATCTCCTCAACTACCTCAAAAAGCCACGCTCTAAGCTTCTGGTCAAACATATACACATTTCTAATCTGGTCAAAAGTAGTTCCCTCAATGAACCTGCCCTTGCCCTCATATCTGAAAGACTCACAATAAGCAGAAAATCTATAATAATTAGTATGCTTCAAAAACTGCATACAATCATTCTTATCTTCAATAATAAGCCCTTTAGATTTTAAAATTCTAACCTGATCCTGATAACTTGCCGCCTGTTTAATCTTCATAAAATCGCCTCGCTTGCACAATATGTTGGTATAGTATATGGTGAGCCTTGGTTTTTACTACTTCTTTATGAAAACACGTTTAACATTAGACCATTTACTCCAATTGTCATCCGCACCATTAACACGTACTCTCAAATAGTATGCCTTGCCTGACTTAAGCTTTTTAATTAAGTATGTATTATTCTTAACAACCTTAGTCTTAGCCTTTTTAAACTTCTTATTATTAGCATATTGAAGTTTGTATTTCTTTGCTCCATTAACTTTTTTAAACTTAATTAATACTGACTTCTTACTTGTTCCCTTAGCTTCCTTAACCTTAACTGAAGTAATCTTACTTGCCTTGATTTTTGTTGTACTATTTTCTTGAGGAGTTGTTATCTGAACAGTTGATGTTTCTGCAACGCTAGTACTTTCTTTAGGTCCCTGACCTTCTGCCAAAGTTGTAAAATAATGTGACTGGCTAAATAATTGCATATTCAAATCCTTATCCGCTATTGTAACAATCTCGTACCAATATTCAGTATTAGGCTCCAGCTTTATTCCCATATCCTTATTGACATTGCATTCAATCTCAATCTTATTACCAGCTGCTGTATTAACTTTTTCAATGCTTTTCACTACAACATTGTTACTAATCTTACCTTTATATATAGTCCATTTAAATGCCTTAACATTTATTCCCTCTGCCTGTGCATTATAAAGAGTTGCGTGCAAAATTGCATTGTTATCGGTTATAACATTCTCACTTCCTGATAACATTAAATTAGGTGATTGCAATGCCATTACCTTAAAAGTTATACCTAAGCTCAATATCATCATTGTTAACATAATAATAAATTTAACTTTTGCTTTTTTCACCTTCATTCCTCCAATTTACTTATTTTTATAACACTTTGCTACATACTCTTTCATATCTTCAACACATTCATCACAAAACAGTGTATTCTTGTTTTCGACCTCTATATTATCAATCCAGCCAACATTCATCAAACAGCTTTCACTATTTTTAAGAATACTTCTATTACATTTTCTCCTTTCCTCTTATTTTTTAACTTTCTTTTTTCATTAACGAACCATTCCCTATTTTTTTCATTATAGCAAACACTTTTCACTGTTTTAATTACATAATCATTTCAGTTTCGTACTCAAAACGAACCTCCAAAACTGTAAATCTGTTAAGCTTTTATATCTATTTTCTCTCGTTCCCTCAACATAATCCCCGTTTAAATTCCGCTCAATCTTGGTGTTTTCATTATATCAGACTTTACACAAAATTAATACTTTTTTCGTCTTTGTATTACAATTTTATCTATATTTTAAAGAAAAAGGAGAATTCAAATGAACACATTACAAAGCACAATCAAAGTATACTTAAACCACTGCCAATTTCAAAAAAGATTGGATTCAAAAACCCTTAAAGCATATAGCATCGATTTAAAACAATTTAGTCTTTTCACTAATAATAGTCTTGAAAAATCCACATCAATTGACACCCTTGAAAATTACATGTCAAACCTTCACTCCCAATTCAAACCTAAAACTATAAAAAGAAAACTGGCGTGTATAAAATCCTTCTTTCACTGTTTGGAATTTAGCAACAGTAGAAAACAATGTTGTAGTTCTTCCAAAAACTGCAACATACGGTTACTACTGTGAAGGAAAAATGTATAAAGCTGGAGCATCCGTTAAACTTGAAGGAAATATGGCATTTACATCTGTAAATAAACTTGATTTAGAAATAACGAACGGCGTATCTATTAGATTGGTAACTGGTGAAACAGGTTTAAGATATAAAGCTACTATTACATCAGATAACAATGAAGCTATTAATTCTGACGCAATACAGGAAGGATTTTTAATAACATAATAACAACAAGCACAGGTCAAGCAGTGTTCGGCGATGACGGTTGGTCAGAAGATATTATGTTAGATGGATTAAATCAGTAATAATTAGAAATTTGTATAAAAAATCCCAGACGATTTTCGCCTGGGATTTTTGTATTTACAATATTATTGTTCATCAAAATCATAAAAATCTGACCATACTGAAGGATCTAAACTATTATCTGATAAACCTGTACCACTTGCTGTTATTATATCAACAGCGTTAATTTCAACTATGTCTATTACTGGACTTAAATAATTCTTTTTCATATCTATCTCCTTATTTACCTGCGAACTTATTAATAAGTGCCTGAGCCTTTTCATCATAGTTACCAATAAAACCATTATCTATAATATAGTTAGCTACACCTGATATTGACTTGTATCCAACTACATCAGATTCTAATGTTTCAGCATCAGCATTTACATAGTTAATAGTAACATAAGCTTTAGCAACGAATTTTCTTGTATAATCAACGATGTTTACAACAGAACCGCAATATGTTCCTTCTTCATCGTTAAACCATTTTTTACCATCTTCAGGTTTATTCTCTACTGTTAAAACTTTGCCATTGAATCTATTTTCAGTGTAAATATCATTTGTAGTAATTAAGAATCCTTCTGTGATAGCATCAGAATTAAGAGCAGTTTTATTATCGGTAGTTATTGTTGCTTTAAATCTTAAACCACTAGAATCTGCAAATCTAATACCAACACCTTTTGTAGCTTCGATTGACAATGTGTTAATTGATGTAAATTCCATATTTTCTGTAACTGTTATAGTTGTTCCAGATTTATAGATAACGTTATTATTTACGTCAAAATAACCATATTCAGCAGAACCGAATGTATAATTATTTTCACCTTCTTCAACTGTTGTTGCTTCATTATCAACTGTTACTGTATATTCATTTTTCTTTTCAGGTCCAACAACTTTTAATATAAATGTAAGTGCTGTACCACCTGTAAGTGTAATCATATGATACTGTGTTTCACCGGCAGGTGCATCTAATAACGTTGAATCCACATAAATACAGTCATTACCAATATAAACTTTTGTGCTTCTAGCATCTTTAGCATTGATGTATTCTGTACCGTCAATAATAACACTGTCTGTGTTTCCACGGACTACTCCAAATACAGGTTTTTCATTCATAATATCTGAAATGTTCCACTTTGGAGAACTATTTGCTGCATAGCATCCATCAAAGCCACCATCTGTTGATGTTGTTACCGTTGAATCTTTATATACTTTAGAACCATTTGCTGTTGTTCCATTCATCTGTTTCCATTCTGTAACTGTTGAAGGATCGATTGTATCCTGTGTTGCTTCAGCAGTTGCATCTACACCTAAAGGTTCAGCAACTTTAATACCAAAATTAATATACGTTCCATCGCTTAAAACAAGAGTAATAACATTTATTCCTACATTTAAATATTCTGTTGAAATTTCAGTACAGTCACCCTGACAGTTAAGTGCATTTGATGGATTTGCATATTCATTTCCATTAATCCATGCACTTGTTACATTTCTCTGCTGGAATGTAAATGAAGCTGCATCATCTGAAAGAATACAAGCTGTACGTTCTCCATGGTAAGCTGCCTTACTATGTGGTGCATAAATACCATACCATACTCCTGTGCTTAATGTATTATCTGAATTGATTGAGTATGTATTGTCAACAGTTCCTGCTTTTGTTGAAAGTGTTGTCCATAAAGAATTGCTAAAATCTGCTTTTGTATGTTCTGTAGGAGCTTTTGATGTTGTAGAATATACAACTGTTTTTGTATTGTTAGTAATTGTAATTTCATTTCCAGCTTCATCAAATGCTTTTATAGTAATGTTATGTTCAACATTTTCAACAAGATCACTCATAACATATTCTTTTACATTTGCATCTAATTCAGCGATTTCATCATCGCCATCATAAACTTTATATTTAGAAACGTTTGTGATTTTTGTCCATGTAAGTGTTGCAACATTACCATTGTATGAAACTGCCAAACTCATATTTGTGTTTGCCTGATATGCTGTTGTTGTGTTGTTTGTAATTGCAATCTTTTCGCCATTTTCATCAATAGCTTTTACTACGAGATTGTATGTAACGCCCTGTTTAATAGCAACGTCAGTCCATTTGTCTGTGCCATTATTAACGGTCTTCATTAATTCATTTGTGTCTGCATTGTATACTTCATATTTTTCTGCTCCACCAATGATAGACCAACCCAAATATGCCTTACCCGTTTCGTAACGCTCAACTTTTAAGTTTAAGTCTGTGTTTGTAAGCTTCTCTGTTGTTACGGCATTTGAAGTACCAGTTGCTACTACATTTCCCTCAGCATCTAAATACTGAACTGTAATAACAAATGTACCACCCTCTAAAACTTTAATCGAATTATCATTCGATTTTGTAATAGATGATATCTCTGTTCTTTTTTCTGTTGGATTTACCGCTGTCCAGCACCATCCATTTGCTGCTTTTGCCCAATGAGCACTGTCTAACTTAATATTGTTGTCTGCATAATTAATAAAATATGCAAGTGATGCAAATTCAACGTCAGGCTGTGACCAACTTACGTTAATCATATTATTTACTACGGAAGCTGTAACCTCTACTCCCACTGGAGTAGCTGAGTCTGCATCATCAGCTTTTGTTGTTTTCGTATTGTATACTGTAATTGAAGTCAAAATCATTGCAAGTGATAATACGATTGATAGTACTTTTTTCATTCTTTTCATTTCTTCTTATCTCCCTTCCCTTTTGAATATAATTACGATTTATCTTCGAAAGCCCGAATAAATGTACTGGTGACAGTTTAGCACCTTTTTTGTGCATTTTCAAACATTATAAGGGGTGAAATTGTTTTTATTTTGTGCATTTTTACTAGTATTTGAAATGTTTTTATTGATTTTCGTTTTTATGTAAAAAAAAGAGGACTTCTTTATTATTTCTTAGTCCTCTTTATTGTTTTTATTTTTTTTATCTTTGACCAGTCTGTACTAACCTGTCCTTCTGAGCTATTTCTGTACGCTTTATAGCGTATATAGTAGGTTTTTCCCTTTTTTAGTTTCTTTATTTTGTAGGTTGTTTTCTTTGTCTTAATTGTTCTTACTTTCTTTTTAAACTTCTTATTTGTGCTGTATTGTATCTTATATCCGGTTGCACCTTTGATTTTTTTCAGCTTTATTTTGTTTTTTGAAATATTTTTAATCTTTGTTTTTTGATTTTCAAAAAAACTGTTTTTAGTTTTCTCAGATTGTTCATTTTGTCCATCTGAGATGTAATCTGATGCCGCCATTGGATAATTTCTATAAAAATCTGAATTTTTGTATTGGTCATCTCTTGTATGATCTTTGAAATTGTCGCCCTTTAAGAAGTATCTATATCTGATTCCTGCCTGTGAAAGCTGTGAATCCCATGTTGCATCCAGATTATAATAATAATCTCCAAGCTTTACTATGTTCCAACCGTGACGCACTGTTTTGTCTTTTCCATACCCGGGGATTACTCTTACGGATATTCCAAGTTGTTTCAATATTCTATAGATAAGTTGGGCATATCCCTGACAAACCGCTTCTCCATTATATAATGCTGAATATGCTGTAAAAACTATTTCATCGTCAAGACTTTGAGCATATGTAACATGTTTACACACATAATCGTAAACTGCCTTAACTTTTTCATAATCTGTCGTTTCTGATGTAAAGCCTAGCTCCTCTATGATTTGATTCACTTTATCATCTACCAGGCTTCTCTGTTCCAATGTTGTAAAATATTTTATCTTTATAAGAAACTGATACAAATAGTATCCGTTGCTCTTCTGCGCCCTATAAGAAACGTCTCTGTTGCTAATGTCCCATAACATGTAATCTCCTTCTACAGGGTTGTCTGTTACACTTAATGCCTTATCTTCTATATCGTAGTAAATTTGGTCTGCTGCAGAACTTTTTGACTTTACAAAAACATAAAGCGTGTTTTGGTGCACCAACATAGCCTTTTTCAATGTGATTGCTGCCTGATTTATTGTTCCGTAATTAATTCCCGGAATGTTTGCTGCTTCCAATCTTTTATTTTCAATTGTTACTGTTCCGGTTCTTATATCAGCTTTTTGACTGCTTATAATTTGATTTATCTTGTTTTTAGTAATCTGACTTTGACTACTTTTTTCTATATTATAAATTTGGTCAGCTTTTACACTAGTTATATTTACGGGAGTCACCAGCATTGCCAATGCCATAATTATTGATATTATTTTTTTCATATATAACCTCTTAAATCTTTCCGATAAAAACGTTTAGGGACTACATATAGTTCAAAGGCAGAATTAATGTACTGTTGTACTTTTTAATTCTGCCAATTTATTATTATTTCTTTTTATATTTTGTCTTGTATGTTACACCTTCGTACTTAAGCTCTCTTAACATCTTCTTTCCTTCAAGAAGTGTGTATGTTAATTTCTGATTGTGATTATTCTTAAGCTTAAAGTGAATCATATATTTTCCAACTTCAATCTGTGTTATATGGTTCTTGCTACTGATTTCCACATCATAACCTAATGACTTGTTGTTCATGTCCTTAATTTTGATGCATGGTTCGCCCTTATACAACACTTCTGAGAAAGTGATGTAGTAAGTTGTTTTCTCACCATTTACAGTTCCTCTATGCTTCCAGGTTCCTAACCATAATGACACTTTCTTATGGAATGAGTTCATTGAGTCGTAAAGTGTTTTTGCTTTTGCGTAGTTGCCTTTAATCTGATTCAAAAGATTCAAGCTTTCCTGAATCTTTCCTGCCTCGCCAAGTTTAACTGCCTGATTATAAACACTTTCGCTTAAGTTTGCTGACTTTGAAAGTTTTTCTACTTTTGAGTAAACTTCCATTCCATCTTTAATTGAGCCTTTATCAATTAACTGTTTTGCGTATGCATATCCATATTCCGCATACTGTGCCTGGAAAGTCTTGTTGTCCTTTGCATATACGTTCTTGATTGTCTGCCATGCTGTGCTGTAATCTGCCTTAATATATGAAACCTGAGCCATTCCTGCACTTGCCTTATTAATTAAATTAAAATCAGATGCTGCCTGGGCACTTGATGTAAATAACTGCTGTGCCTTGTCGTAATCTTTCTTGTCTAATGCATCTGTTGCTGCGTAATAATCAAGGAAAGCACCTGCCTGCTTGCCATATTCTGAGCTCTTGTCAGCATCATGACTTTTTGTAAAATAGTCTGAAGCCTTGTTTTCGTCATTATCATTAAGAGCCTGTAATCCAAGATTATAGTATGCCTCTGCAAGAAATCCCTTGCTCTTTCTAAATCCGCCAAGATCCTTAAAAGCAGTAACTGCCTGTGTGTATTTCTGGTTCTTAATCAGCTTCTCTGCGCTTTTGTATTTCTTATTAGGTATAAAGAATGTTACTGTTGCAATTGCCGCAATTACAATAATAACTCCAACTGCTGTAAGAACTGTCATATATTTCTTCTTTACATCCTTCTGCCTGTTGACACGTCTGTCTTCGCTTGCCTGTTTTCTTTCTTCATTCTTTACGGCAATATCGTATTTCTTATGTGCTGTCTTTATTAATTCCTTGCTATTCTTGTACCACGCAATTCGTTTAAGAATTTCAATTCCATTTCCAATGCTTGCAGAATCGTCTTTCTGTACTTCTTCCATTCCTGAGATGTAGTTGTCTTCGTAGTCTTTAGTCTTTGCCTGTGCAAAAACTTCTACGTCTTCCATCTCTCCTGCGCTTTCAAGTACAGCGTCTTTCTTAGTCCAAACTGAACCGTCTGCAAAAACTACCTTGTCTATCTTTATGATAAAATTGACTGCATTCTCATTCTTTATTGTAATCTTTGCAGCCTTGCCTTTTGATGCAAGGTATTCCTGTCCCATTGCAAGATAGCTGTGGTTAATCTGTTCAACATTGCCTTCACCGTCATCTGCATAGATTGTAATGTAGAGATCTCTTATCTCCTTCTCTTCATAGATATTTGTAAATATAAGTGAAAGTCTGTTAATGTTACTTACCTGGTCTCTCTCAAGAGTTCCTTTTTCAAACAAAACAGGGCTTCCGTATGTCCAAAGATTTGGCTCTAACTTGGCAATAACCTTGTATCTGCCATTTTCTTTTTCTTCCTGTTCAGATTCTTCACTCTTTGAATCTTTCTTTTTTGCAGTTTGCTTCTGCTCTGAATCTTCCTGTGTTGCCAACTCTTTTGTTGACTCTGCTGCTTCTTTCTGTTCGGAAGTTTCTACAATCTTTTCTGCTTCTGCACTTTCCTGCTCTACTGTAGTTTCTTCTTTATTTATTTCTAATTCTTTATTGTTTGCTTCTTCTACTACAGTATTTTCATTACTCTGTACGCTTTCTTCAGCGATTTTTTCTTTGTTGTTTTTTTCTTCCATTGTTATCTCCCAAATTATTTTTTTCATTTCGTTTTGATATACAATTTCACAAATTCCATTTTAGCATATTTTTAGAAAAAAGAACACCCATTAATAAATGGATAAAAAAGGATATTCTGTGAATTTCCTGTAAACTGAGTTTCTCTTTAGTGAATCACCACAACGCACAAAAGCATACTTCGGAAGTATTTTACCCCAAAGTATGCTTTCTTAGATTCTCTTTCGTTTCCGATAGTGTTTCACTAACCGGAAACATCTCTCATTCCACTATTTATTCAATTATTTTTGTTATTGCTATTTTTATTTTTTGATTTTTACTTTTTTAACTTTTGACCATGCGCCGTATTTCTTTGAACCGTTTACTACTTTGTAAGCTCTTGCCTTAACCCAATAGGTTTCTTTTTTGTCAAGCTTCTTAATTGTAACTTTTGTCTTCTTAATGTTCTTAACACTGTAGCCCTGGAATTTCTTGTTATCGCAGTAACGAATCTGGTAGCCTTTTGCACCACTTACTTTAGCAAGTTTAATCTGCATTTTTCTCTTCTTTACATTTTTAAGAGTTTTGATTTTTGCTCTTGCAGGCGCTGTGACAATTGTTGTGTTCTTGTCGTCGTCTTTTTTGTTAACTTCATTTTTTTTGTCCTGTGCAAGTTCGTCTGCTGTTTTTGGTACGTAGTATCTTACATAGTCAACTTCCATTGTAGCACTCCAATCACTGTTTGTTGGAGGGTTGCCCTGTGCTAAGTTTCCGCCACATGCCACATTAAACAAAAGATAGTAATCATCATTTAATACGCTACGCTGTCCTGCATAGTTTCCTGTTGTTAAATCTGCTGTTGAATATGTTTCTGCGAAATCAGTTATTCTTACAAACTTATTTGTCCATGTTCCGTATGATGTTAAAAGCTTACCATCTATGTAGAATGCACATATGCTTCCATCTCTGTAACATCCATATGTATGCCATTCTGTCTTATTACTTATATTACGGTTAGTGTAAACATACTGATCTGCTCCATTCCATTTTGGATAATGGATTGTGCTCTGGATATCTGATCTTGTGTTGAAAGCTTCCATAATATCAATCTCACCACATGCAGGCCAAGTCTTTCCGTTAGTTCCAAGCATCCAAAATGCTGGCCAAATTCCCTGTGATGAAGGAATCTTTATTCTTGCTTCAACATATCCATATCCAATGTTAACCTTTCCTGCACTTTTGATTCTTCCAGATGTCCAATTGTAACTACCAACTTTTTCTGTCTGGGCTTTAATCTTCATTGTTCCATCTGATACAGATATGTTGTTTGCTCTATAGTATTCTTTCTCATTGTTTCCCCAGCCCCAGTTTCCATTTCCAATCTCCGGAGTCCAATGGTCACTGTTAAGTTCTGTTCCGTTAAATTCATCACTCCAGTTAACTTTCATCTTTGAAATATCAATATTCTGTGCTGGTTCTGCTGCTTTAACTGTAGTTCCTGCAAAACCAATACCTAATGTAGCTGTAGCTACCACTGCAAAAGCTAATACCTTTCTCATACAAAATCTCCTTTTCAATTCATGTTTTCCTGATTTAAATGTGTTATTGTCAATAATTCAATATTCTTATTGAATCATCCGAAAACGTTTTTATTTTCTGCTATTGACACTATTATACAATAAAGTGGTGGATTTTCAAGGATTTATCAACAAATTGTATAGTTTTTATGGTATTTTTATTTGTTTTTAATCCACTGAGGGCAAATCGGAGTTATATCCGATTCACTTTCTAACTGGTTTATACACTAGGGCACTTGATTTTTAAAGTGCCCTTTTTTTCTTCAGTCTTTTCCCCTATTTCTGTGGCAAT
>OGZF01001400.1_pt1 | contig 14940 bp, 10 predicted proteins | sample 1576771 | NCBI WGS metagenome assembly OGZF01 (sample SAMEA3541536, study PRJEB24748) | human gut metagenome | biome: human gut; feature: human-associated habitat; material: faeces | place: China | collected 2012
TCGGCCACGACCTGCCGTGACAAGACCTGCCATTAAAAGGTGGTATCGGCTGAGCCTGTCTTCGGGGCGGTTGCCGGGGGAGTTTGTTTAGGTATTCGTTTGGGCACTCGTCTGCGTATCATGCTGCATGGTATGTACCGTTAAGAGAGTGAATGAGGAAACCACATACATGTCTGATAGAAGTGGGCAGAACGATACGGACAACAGTTTCGCCGGCATCTCGTTTGAAGGGGTGAATGCCGTGCCGCCGCAGTCTGGTGAGAACGGCGATACAATCAATCTCGCCGACGTGGCCGATATGTCCGAACAGGACGACGTGTCCAACGCCGCCACCGAGACCATGCCGCCGTTGAATTTCGCATCGGACCAGACCCAGCCGTTCCAGTCATTCCCGACGGCCGGTGCCGCCGAAACCACGCCTGCCGGAACTGTCCCCAACGGAGCTGTTCCCACTGGTGCCATTCCTGCCGGTGACATGCCCTCATCCACGCCCGCTCCCGCCATTCCCGTGCTCACCATGCCGGTCGAAGGAGAAGCCGTCGTGGCCAAGAAACGCAAACTGCCGCTGATCATCACCGGAATCGTGCTCGCCGTACTGGTGGTCGCCGCGATCGCCGGCTTCTTCACCGCACGCTGGTACTTCCAAGACAAGGCCGCGCCGGGCGTGACCTTCGGCGGAACCAGTGTGGCCGGACAGACCGCCGACCAGCTGAAAAACACGGTGACGGCCGCCGTGAAGAACACCACCGTGAACATCAAGGACGGCAACGGCAACAACGCTTCCGGCAGCCTGAGCGACCTCGGCGTGAGCTACAACGTCGACAAGACGGTCACGGAACTGCTCGCCGCCAAGCACCAGACCAACGGCGCACTCGAATACATCAACGAAGTCAACCCGTTCGTCAAGAAGAACGTGCCGCTGAACGCCAAGTCCAACAAGCTGGCCCTCAGGACGTTCGTCACCGACAAATTCGTGCAGGACACCGACCGCGCGGTACCGTCCACCGCATCGTACGATGCCAACGCGCGCGCCTTCGTCGCAGTGGAAGGCCGCGGCGGCAGGTCCCCGAAGGTGGACAACGTGATCGACACGGTCGCCAAAGCCATCGCGAACCCGGGGCACAGCGGCAGCGTGACGATCACGTACGAAACCATCGACGTGCCGGTCGCACTGCCTGAAGCCCAAAACGTGGCCGACCAGGCAAACGCGCGACTGAATGCGCCGATTGTGCTGGACAACGGACAAGGCAAGACCTTCCAGATTCCAGCCGAAGTCGTGGCCTCATGGCTGAAAACCGACGCCGACCTCGAACACGGCACGCTTTCGCTGTCCTACGATGACAACGCCATCACCAACTACGTGCAGCAGCAGGTCCCGGCCCAGCTCAACCAGGACGCGGTCGACCAGGAAGACGCCGTCGACAACAGCGGCAAAGTGCTGGCCACCATCGTCAAAGGCGTGAACGGCGTGAAGGTCAAGAACATGGAGGCGCTCGCACCGAAGATCGGCGAAGCTCTCAAAAACGGCCAAGGCGCCACCATTCCGGTGGACGGCGACGTGCAGAACTTCAAAACCGTGCAGAAGAAGAGCGAATACCGCATCGTGGTGGACCGTACCGCGCAAACCGCCACCGTGTACCACAACGACGAGGCCGTCAAGACCTTCCCGGTGTGCACGGGCACCACCGGCAAGCACGAAACCGACCTGGGCACCTTCTACATCTACCTAAAGTATCAGATCCAGGACATGACCGGCCTGAACGACGACGGCTCGCGCTACCTGTCCAAGGGTGTGAAGTGGGTAAGCTACTTCTACGGCGGCGAAGGCTTCCACACGGCAAGCTGGAACAATTACGGCATCGCCCACGGCGACCCGACGCACTACGGCTCCCACGGCTGCGTGAACATGTACGAAGCCGATTCCAAGTGGATCTACGACAACTGTCCGGAAGGCACCATCGTGCAGGTAGTCGGCGCCATGCCATCCGGACCGGTACGCTGACCCGTTACGCGTGGCGCGGGTGCGCGGCGTTCGCATACGCCGTACAATGGGCGGCATGAGCGAAGCAAACGATAGCAAAGTGAACCTCGACGTGCCCGAGCACCTCGAATACTCCGACGAGCACGTGTGGGTGGATTCCTCCGTTGAACCCGCCATGGTGGGCGTCACCGAATACGCCACCGAACAGTTCGGCGAACTCGTGTACATCGATTTGCCTGAAGTCGGCACGCAGGTCGAAGCTGGCGACGAAGTGGCGGAATTCGAATCCTCCAAGGCGGTCACCGCGCTGGTCTCGCCGGTGGCTGGCACCATCCGCTACGTCAACAACGAGGCTGCGGACGATCCGAACATTGTGACGGACGATCCGTACGGCGAAGGTTGGATTTTCAAGATCGAGCTTGAGGATGACGAGCCTGACCTGCTTAGCGCTGACGAGTATGCCAAGATTGTGGCTGACTGAATAGCACGGACGTCTAGTTTTAATTACGGCTGCGGCCGGCGGGTGCGATGCGCGGCACACTCAAGGCCGTTCGGCCGGGCTTACGGTCGCGCATCGCACCCGCCGGCCGCAGCCTTTTTATGGGAAGTGCCTTGCGGGGCCCTGAAAGTTCCCTGATTTTCTCGGTGGCGTTACTGTTTGTTCGAACGCGACCCCTATAGTGGGCATATGAGTGAAATTCAGCCGTTGCCGCAGTTCCCGCCGCAGCGTGCGCCGCAGCACGACCAGCAGCGCGAACAGCAGCGTATGGGGGAGCGGATGGACGATTCTTGCGACGACATGCCCACCGTGCCGATTCCGGCACGCAAGGTGGTCACCACCTTCGACGCGGCCTCCAGGCATGAGCGTCTTGAAGTCAAGCCGCCGCTGATCAGGCTGTTCCGCCGCACGGTCACCAAAGCATTCAGCGTCTGGCTGAAATTCTCGACCGCATTGGTGCGGTCGCTCGACTGGTATCCACGTGTCGAACCCTACGTCGGCTACGGCACCGAACATTACTCCCGACTGATCTGCCGTACCGTATACGGACCGTTCAAACGGCAGGCCGGCCGCCTGATTCGCGGCATCCGTGGCATGCTGATGGTGCCGTCCCCGCATACCAAAGTGCGGATCGCCATCGATGACGTGCCCATCGAAACCGTGCAGGTGGGCGCCTCGGAAGTATACGACGCGATCGACAGCAATCCTGATATTTCCAGCGAATTCGCTGCATCCGACGATGCCGGCTACCTCGACCTCGTCGCCGAGCATTCGCTCGAACCGGGCATCCACAACGTCTCGTACAAAGTGCGCAGCCGCAAGCCGGTCAACGCCAACCTTTTCACCATTCCCAGCGGCACCAAAGTGGGCGTGATCTCCGACGTGGACGACACCATCATGGTCACGCAGGCGCCGCGCCTGATGAAGGCCGCCTACAATCTGCTGCTGCTTAATCCGCGCAAAAAAGTGCCGGTGGCCAGCATGAACCTGCTGTTCAACCGCATCGCGGACATGTTCCCGGACGCGCCGTTCTTCTACCTGTCCACTTCGCCATGGAATGTGGAAAGCTCGATCCGCCATTTCATTACGAACCACGGTTTTCCGGAAGGTCCGCTGCTGCTGCGCGACCTTGACCCGAGGCCGAAGACGTTCGTGCCGTCCGGCGTGCAGCACAAGCTGGAATACGCCGAACAGCTCATGGCCGATTTTCCGGATATGAAATTCATCCTCATCGGCGACGACGGGCAGAAGGATCCGACCACATACGCCACGATCGCACGCCGCTATCCGGGCCGCGTGCTGGCGATCTGCATCCGCCAGCTGACGCCGCGCGAGGTGGCGGGCAACATCGGTTCCGTTGCGGGGCGCGCGAACACGCAGCCGATGCCGGTCACCGACGTACCGGTGTTTACGGGAGCGACCGGGTCGAACATCATGAAAACCATGCTGCCGTACCTGCGCGCCACCCAAGCCGCGGATGGCGAAACCGACTGACCGGCCCGGAATCCGGCAGCATGCATGGCTGCACGGTGCGGCTGCCGGAAGCATCGGCGCACATCGCCGTCGGAAAGTTAGGCGGCGCAGGCCGGTATAATCGCGTGCATGAGTGAATTTCGGGGCATGAACGACCCGTCCGCATCGGAGCAGGATGGGTTCGGCGCGATTCCGCGCGCGAAACGGGTGCCGAAGGAGCGCGTCTTCCATGGCGACACCTTCATCGATCAATACGAATGGCTGCGGGACAAGCAATCGCAGGATGTACGCGACTACGTGGCGGCACAGAACCGCTATTGCGAACAGCGTATGGCACCGCTCAAATCACTGCGGAAGACGTTGTTCGAGGAATTCAAATCGCATGTGCAGGAAACCGACATGTCCGTGCCGACGCGCATGGACGGCTACTGGTACTTCACCCGCACCATGCAGGGGCGGCAATACGCCACGCAATGCCGCGTGCCGATCCGCGGCGCGGACGATTGGGACCCGCCGACAGTGGAGGCCGGCGTGCCACTCGACGGCGAACAGGTGGTGTTCGATACGAACGTCGAAGCGGAAGGCCATGATTTCTTCCGCATCGGCGGCATGGACATTTCCAAGGACGGCCGCTGGATGCTGTACGGCACCGACACGAGCGGCGACGAACGCTACGATTTCCGCATCCGCGATCTTGAGACCGGCGACGAGCTGGAGGAGCGGTTCGAAGGCATCGGCGGAGCCTGCTTCACGCCGGACGCGCAATGGGTGTTCTATGTGCTGTTGGACGACGCGTGGCGTCCATACGCGGTGATGCGCCACCGCGTCGGCACCCCCGTGACCGATGACGTGGAGGTGTACCGCGAGGCGGATGAACGCTTCTGGGCGGGCATCGGATTGTCCTTCGACGAACGGAACATCGTGATCGGCACCGGGTCGAAAACCACCACCGAGGTGCTGATGCTGCCGGTGGACACCCCAGAGGGCTCGTTCCGGGCGTTCATTCCGCGCGAAACCGACGTGGAATACGATGTGAGCTTCGCCTGCTTCGAAGGCGCGGGGGAGCATGGCGAGGATATTCCGCTCGCCGTGGTGTACCACAACGCGTTGAATCCGAATTTCGAGATCGATGTGATCGATATGCGGACGCACGAGCCTCCATACCGGCTGGGCGAAGGCGTGCGCGTGGCGGTCGGCTCGCCCTACGGTTGCGAGCATGGCGACGACGTGGACCCCGGCGCCTCCTCCATGCCGATCGGCACCCCGTATTCAAATCCCTGCAATCCCGCCATTCTGCAGGGCGCGCATGGCTTGGGCATCGAGGGTATCTCGATCCATCGGCATTTCGTCGCATTGCAATACCGCGCGGAAAGCCTGCCGCACATCGCGGTGATGACGAAACGGGCCGCCGCCGAGGATTTCCTGGCCGGCCGGCCATGGCGGTTCACCGAACTGGTGCCGCACGCGCTGGAGGACGATTGGGACGTCGACGAATCCGTGGACGAGATCAACGAGGAACGCGCCGAGATCTGGGGCAAACTGGACGCGGCCGCCGCCGCGCAAGGCAAGGGATCGGCCGTGCATGGCGTCTCGCGTCGGGCGATGACGTCGTCGGACGGCGCCACCGCCGACCGCATGCCGGGGGAGACGCGCCGCCTGTATTCGATCGGCGTTGGTGGCAACCCCTCGTATGACGCGCCGCGCATGCGCTACTCGTTCGCCAGCTACACGCGCCCCGGCGAGCTGCATGACTACGATCCGGACACCGGCGAGGACCGTCTGCTCAAACGCGCCACCGTGCTGGGTGGTTTCGATCCGCGCGACTACATGGAACGCCGGGTGTGGGTCACCGCGCGCGACGGCGAACGCATCCCCGTCTCGCTGGTATGGCGGCGTGACGTGCCGACCTGCGATTCCGCCATGTTCATCACCGGCTACGGCGCGTACGAGATCAGCTCCGATCCGGGATTCGCGGTGTCACGCATCAGCATGCTCGACCGCGGCGTGCTGTACGCCGTGCCGCACATCCGCGGCGGCGGCGAAATGGGACGCGCCTGGTACGAGCAGGGGCACCTGCTCAACAAGAAGCATTCGTTTGAGGATTTCATCGACGCCACGCGCGCGCTGCAACGCGCCGGACTGGCCTCGCCGCTGCGTACGGTGGCGAACGGCGGCTCGGCGGGCGGCCTATTGATGGGGGCGGTCGCCAACATGGCTCCGGAATGCTATGCGGGCGTGGAGGCGGATGTGCCGTTCGTGGACGCGCTGACCTCGATCCTTGATCCTTCGCTGCCGCTGACCGTCACCGAATGGGACGAGTGGGGCGATCCGCTGCACGACGCGGATGTGTACGCGTATATGAAGTCGTACACGCCATACGAGAATGCGCCAGATAGTGAAAATGACGAAAGAACTGCCGTTTTTCCGAAAATTTTCATTACCACATCCATGAACGACACCCGCGTGCTGTATGTGGAGCCAATGAAATGGCTGGCCCGGCTGCAGCATGCCGGTGTGGACGCCGTGGCGAAAATCGAGGTGGAGGCCGGGCATGGCGGCACATCCGGACGGTACAAGCAGTGGGAGGAAGTCTCGTACGAGAACGCCTGGTGCCTGTCGGTGATGGGCATCGGCAGCTGACTGGCCGCCGACTGCCGGAATGGGCTGTCCATTTGCTGAGCTGTTTTAGTCCGATAGGTGAATCACTGACTAGAGTCGCGTGCTATGAGTGATTCTGCAAAGAAGTACACCATCGCCGTCATTCCGGGCGATGGCATTGGCAAGGAAGTGACTCCGTGGGCTCAGAAGGCTCTGGAGAAGGCGGCCGAAGGCGTCGCCGAATTCGAATATGAGAAGTTCGATCTGGGTGCCGAGCGCTATCTGCGTGACGGCGCGATTCTTCCGGAAGAGGAAGAGGACCGCATCAAGAAGACCGACGCCATCCTGCTGGGCGCCGTCGGCGATCCGCGCATCAAGGCGGGCATTCTGGAACGCGGCCTGCTGCTCAAGCTCCGCTTCGACCTGGACCAGTACGTGAACCTGCGTCCGTCCAAGCTGTACAAGGGTGTCACGTCGCCGCTCGCCAACCCGGGTGACATCGATTTCGTCGTGGTGCGTGAAGGCACCGAAGGCCTGTACTGCGGTGCCGGCGGAGCGGTCCGTCGTGGCACCCCGAACGAGGTGGCCACCGAAGTCTCCATCAACACCGCCTACGGCGTGGAGCGCGTGGTGCGTTACGCCTTCCAACTGGCCATGAAGCGCAGGAAGCACGTGACCCTCGTGCACAAGAAGAACGTGCTGGTCAACGCCGGCGACATGTGGCAGCGCATCGTCAACAAGGTGGCCGAGGAATACCCGGAGGTCTCCCACGACTACCTGCACATCGACGCGACCACCATCTTCATGGTGTCCAACCCGTCCCGCTTCGACGTGATCCTGACCGACAACCTCTTCGGCGACATCATCACCGACGAGGCCGGTGCCGTGGTCGGTGGCGTCGGCTACTCCGCTTCGGGCTGCATCAACGCGTCCAACGAGTATCCGTCCATGTTCGAGCCGATCCACGGTTCCGCTCCGGACATCGCCGGCCAGAACAAGGCCAATCCGACCGCGGCCATCCTGTCCGCCGCCATGCTGCTCGAGCATCTCGGTTTCGACGACGCTGCCAAGAAGATCCATACCGCCGTTGAGGCTGACATCGAGGAGCTTGGCTCCACCACGCGCACCACCGACGAGGTGGGACGCGACATCCTGGCCCGCATATGATTGGCATTCGCTGACATTCCATTTGGATGTTCCATTTGGTGAGACGCCCGCCGAAACAAGGTTTTCCTTGGAACGGTGGGCGTCTTCGCATAATCAGGGGATTTTTCAGGGGTTTTTCGGGGTTCGTGCCAGTGGTAAACGCCCGATGACGGGCAAACCTTGGGATATTGTTGAGGCATGAGTGATAACAACGCCGATTTCAATGGTGCCGGTCAAGTCAACAATCCAACGTCGGATAACGCAGCCCAGGCCGACTACAACCAACCGTACATTCCACAACAGAACGATGCGCAGATGAACCCATCCGGAGTCGCAGCCGGAAACCCCCGCATACGATCAGAACTCCGCCGCATACACTCAGCCCGCTCAGCCGGCCGAGCCTGCCGTTCCGGCGTACGATCCGAACGCTTCCGCATACAGCCAGTATGGCCAGACCGCACAGTCGGCCCAGACCGCTCAGCCGTCATACGGTCAGCCGGCGACTCCGGCCCCGGCATACGGTACGGCTCCCGTCTATACCCAGCCGGCTCAGCCGGCCACGCCCGCTGCTCCGGTATATGATCCGAACGCCGCATCGTACAACCAGTACGGTCAGTATGGCCAGCCGTCCCAGCCTGCCCAATCTGCGCAGCCGTCGTACGGTCAGCCGGCAGCCCCGGCGTATGACCCCAACAACGCTTACGCCCAGCCGGATTACAACCAAGCGAACTACGGACAGCAAGGCTACGCGGCCCCGTCTTACAACCAATCCGTCTATACCCAGCCCGCCTACGCGCAGCAGCCGGCATACGGCCAGCCCGTCGCACCGGCCGGATACGCCCAGAAGTCGAAACTGGCCGCCGGTCTGCTTGGCATCTTCCTGGGCTGCTTCGGCGTGCACAACTTCTACTTGGGCAACACCGGCAAGGCCGTGGCACAGCTGCTGCTGACCGTCATCGGCTGGATTCTCATCATCGGCCCAGCCGTCGCAGGCATCTGGGGACTGGTGGAAGGCATCCTGATTCTGTGCTCCCACTACGGCTCGCAATGGCACCGTGACGCTCAAGGCGTCGAACTGCAGGATTGATGACTCGAGGACTTTACAAACAGCCGGGCGGCAAACTCGTTGGAGTGACTGTCCGGCTTTCTCATGCCGATTCGGATTACGCCGATTCGGATTACGCCGATTCGGATTACGCCGATTCGGACTATATTGATTCGGCTCATACGAATGCCGTGAAAACGGTTCCATACGCTGGGCCGGCTGCATCATCGACTGTTATCGAATGCCATATCGACGGCGATTTCTTCCTCGACGGGGACGATGCCGGAACGCGGAATCTCTTGCATTCCATGGAATGTGCGCTGGAACAGTGCGCGGCCCGTTGCCTCAGCGGTTCGATGGTTTCCGAACGTGACGTGACCGTCGCCGTCGAACGGACGATGTTGCACCATCCGGACGTGCGCATCGTCGGCATGGGCGCGCGTGGCATCGCCATCGCCTTTCAACGTGCGATTGACGGCATCGATGGCGCCGATGGCATTGCCGGTATCGGCGGTAATGATGTTACGAAAGTGGAACCACGCGACGACCTGCGCATTCGGCGGCATACCAGCCCAATGGAAACCGCAGAAACCGCGGAAATCGCAAAAAACATTGAAAACGCTGGAACCGCGGAAAGCGACGAAAACGCTGGAACCGTTGGAACCGGCGAAATCGCCGAAACCGGCAATTGGGCGGAATACGCGCGACGCTGGCACGCACTCAAACCGAACATCGTGCACGACGACCCCCGCAAACCGCAGGAACAAATGGACCTCGACGTCGAATGGGCACGCGAAGTGGCTGCCGGAACCCGCGAACCCACCCTGCGTTTCTGGGAATGGGCCGAGCCGGCCGTGGTCATCGGCAGATTCCAGTCGCTCGAAGACGAAGTCAACGTGCACACCGCGCAAGACGAAGGATTCCGCATAGTCCGCCGCTGCACCGGCGGGGGAGCGATGTTCATCGAACCAGGCAACACCATCACCTACTCGCTGTACGCGCCACTCGACTTCGCCCACGGCATGAGCGTCGAGGAATCCTACAAACTCTGCGACTACTGGCTCGTCGAAGCGTTACGCGCCCTCGGCCTCAACGTACGATTCGCCGGACTCAACGACATCGCCACACAATACGGCAAACTCGGCGGCGCCGCGCAACGCCGGTTCGCGCCCACCCACGGCGGACCCGGCGCGATTCTGCACCACGTCACGCTCGCCTACGACATCGACGCGGAAAAGATGACCCGCGTGTTGAACATCTCACGAGAGAAAATGTCCGACAAAGCGGTGAAATCAGCGGCAAAACATGTCGATCCCATGCGCTCTCAAACCGGCATGGGCCGAGACGAGGTAGTGGCGCGACTGGTCGACGCCGCCGTTCGAGTTACAATGTAGCCCGAATGGTCGATGGTGCCCGACTTAACGAGCGTTGGCATGGATGTCGACAACGGAAAACGCAGAAGCACGTCGGAACGGAGGCACGTCGATGGTCACCCCGAATGGAACCAACGGAATCAATGGTTTTGGTGGTTTCGACGATGAGCGTGAGACGTTGCTGCACACCGCGCTGTTCAAGCAGGTTTCGTCCGAAGAAGCCCGGGAACTGCTGCCGTATCTGCAGCATGCCGAATACGACAAGGGCGATTTCATCTTCCGCGAGGGAGACACCGACCATCGCATGTATCTGCTGGAGGAAGGCCGCGTCAAACTGACCAGACAATCCTCCGACAAGCGTGTGCAGCTGCTGAGCATCCACGCGTACGGCGAAGTGCTGGGCGAGATTCCGGTGTTCGATCCGCATGGCGGACCGCGTACCGCTTCGGCGGTGGCGATGACCAACGGCACGCGTGTGGTCTGGCTGGAACATGACGCGCTGTTCGACTGGCTCGACGAACATCCGCGCGTGGCCGTGGACATGCTGCAGGTATTGGCGCACCGCATGCGCAGCAACAACGAACGCATATGCGATCTGGTGTTCATGGACGTTCCCGGACGACTCGCCAAAACACTGCTCAATCTGGCATCACGATTCGGCGAACCGGTCGAAGCCGGCCTGAAGGTGCCGCACGATCTGACACAGGAGGAGATGGCGCAGCTCGTCGGATCCTCACGCGAAACGGTGAACAAGGCGTTGATGGATTTCGCCAACCGCGGATGGATCGCCAGGGAAGGCCGGTCCATCATCATCTACCAGCCGGGCATGCTGATTCGCCGATCAAGACGATGACATTCGGCTGGTTTTCGGCTGATTTCCAACTTTTCCTAAGAAATTGTCTGTTTTGTGAGAAACCCGTGACGGCTTCCGGCACATGCGTTGACGGGCATGTGTTTAGTAGACCCGCCACTTTAGAATGGGCGTCATGCCCAAGAAGAAGACCCTTACCGTTCAACGTGTGCTCGCATTGGTAATCGCATACATCACGTTATGCGTGGGCGGCGGCGTTGTGACGAGTATTTTCTTTATGCCCGCTGTGTTCGCCGCCAATAACGCGGCCAAAGCCGTCATTCCGTCCCTTGCGGTCGAAGGCATCGATTTCGATGTGACCTCGCTCCCGCAACGCTCGACGATGTATTTCAACGACGGCAAGACCGCTTTCGCGGAATTCTATACGCAGAACCGCGAGGTCGTGCCGCTGAAGAAAATCTCCAAAGCCATGCAGCAGGCCGTCGTGGCCCGTGAAGACAAGCGCTTCTTCGAACATACCGGCGTGGACGTGCAGGGCGTGTTCCGAGCGTTCTTCCAAACCTACGTCAGAGGCGGCGACCAGCAGGGCGGTTCCACGCTGACGCAGCAGTACGTCAAGAACGTGCTGTCCACCCAAGCCCGTGAAGACGACGATCCGATCGCCGAATACCATGCGACGGAAGACACCGTGGCACGTAAGCTACGTGAAATGCTGATCTCGGTGCAGATCGAAAAGAAATACTCCAAAGCCGAGATCCTGCAGGGCTACCTCAACATCGCGCAGTTCGGCCGCAACAACCTGTGCGGCGTGGAAATGGCCGCCAAACGCTACTTCAACGTCTCCGCTTCGGAACTGAACGTGACCCAGGCGGCGACCATCGCGGCAATCACCAAGAATCCGCAGAACTTCGATCCTTCCGTGGAAGCCAACCAGAAGGAAGCCGAACACCAGCGCAACATCGTGCTGCAGCTGATGCACGACCAGGGCTACATCACCTCCGAAAAGGAATTCAAAGACGCCATCAACACGCCGTTGAAGGACACGCTGAACCTGCAGGACGTGAGCTCCGGCTGCCAGTCGGCCATTGAAAACACCGGCTTCTTCTGCTCATACGTGGTCAACCAGATCCTGAAGAACAAGGCGTTCGGCAAGGACGACGAGGCACGCGAGAAGCTGCTGAAGGAAGGCGGTCTGAAGATCGTCACCACGCTCGACCGCAACGCCAACAACGCGGCCATGCAGGCGGCGAACAGCACCGTGCCGGCCACCGACCCGTCCGGATTCGAAGTGATGATCGCGGCCATGAAACCGGGCACCGGCGAAATCCTGTCGTTCGGCATCAACCGAACCTACGACGCCACGGATGACGCCCGAACGGACGAGACCAAGACCTCCATGAACTACATGGTCGACCAAGAGGACGGCGGCGGCATGGGCTTCAACGTCGGCTCCACCTGGAAGCCCATCAACATGGTGGCGTGGATGCAGAAAGGCCACTCCATCAACGAGTCGCTCGTCACATCCACCGTCTACGACACGTCGAAGTTCAACTGCAACGGCTACGGTTTCGTCGGCCCGTGGAGGGTGCAGAATTCCGGCGGCGGCACCACCTCTCCGGAAAGCCCGCTGCAGGGTCTGATCAAGTCGCACAACACCACGCAGGCCTCGATGGCGTCGAACATCGGTCTGTGCGCGATCGCCGACGCGGCCAAGGAGATGGGCTACCACAACGCCATCTCCAACGCGTCCGACATCTACTCCGCTAACTCGTTCCAGCCGCCAATGACCATCGGTACGGTGCAGGCGTCGCCGTTGACCATGGCCAACGTGTACGCCACCATGGGCGCCAACGGCGTGGAATGCACTCCGATCGCCATCACCAAGGTGACCGACCGCAGCGGCAGCAAGGTGAAAGTGCCGTCCGCGAACTGCCATCAGGCCATCGACCCGGACATCGCGCAGACCGTGTCCTACGCGCTGAACCAAGGTGTCGTGCAGCCTGGCGGCGAAGCGTCGACCACGCAGCTTGACAACAATCGCAAGACCTTCGCCAAGACCGGTACCAACGAGAACACGGTGATGACCACCGCAGGTTTCGTGCCGAACCAGGTCGCGGCGTTCGTCGCGGTCGCCGACGCGCAGGACCCGATCAACAACACCTTCGACAACAAGACCATCAATGGCGTGTACCGCCCGTCCTGGTACGGCATGTACATCGCAACGCCGGCGTGGAAGCAGTTCATGAACACGTATCTTGCCGCCATCAACGCGCCGATCGACAACGATTACGGAAAGGGTGCCGACAAGTACACGGTTTCGAAGGGCGCCACCAGAACATACAACCAGTACCAATACCAGCGCCAGCAGAACAGTCAGCAGCAAAGCCAGCAGCAAAGCCAGCAGCAAGGCCAGCAGCAGACCAACCAAGGCCAGCAGCAGCAATCGCAGCAACAGCCTGCCGAGCAGCAAAGTGACCAGCAGCATCAATAGTTGCGATTGTCGGCTATTCATGCCGACTGACCGCACTGACTGCCCACGTCACCGGAGCGTAAATCGCATGGCAAAGTGAACAGTCCATGAACGCCCGCCCCAACCGGCGGGCGTTCTGCTTACAATGCAATCGGTACCATGCCCGTCGCGTGGGAACGCGGTGCGGATATCGACGATTCAGGCGATACCAACGATTCATAAGAGAGATGACAATGAGCGAAGACAAGAAGAACGGCAAGCAGAACAAGACGGTCAAACCGTTCGATCCGATGACGTTGCGTGGCGTCACCGTGCGCAACCGCATCTGGCTGCCGCCAATGGACACGTATTCCGCATTGGCGCAGGACGGCAAGCCCACGCCATTCCACTACCAGCATTACGTTTCGCGCGCGATGGGCGGCTTCGGCATGATCATCATGGAAGCGACCGCCGTCGCGCCGGAAGGCCGCATTTCGCCGTGCGATCTGGGATTGTGGGATGACGGACAGATGGACGCATGGCGTTGGATCGTGGCCGACGCGAAGGCAGTGGGTGCCACGATGGCGGTGCAGCTCAACCACGCCGGACGCAAGGGTTCCACCGGCTGCCACGCGATCGGTTTCGATGGACAGAGCGTGCCGGAGGAGCAAGGCGGATGGCGGACGGTTTGCCCAAGCGCCAACGCATACGGTTCCCTGGCTCGTCCGCGCGCGCTGAGCGTCGATGAGATCCACACCATCGTGGACCAGTTCCGCGACGCCGCCTGGCGTGCCATGAACATCGGCTTCGACGCGGTGGAAGTCCATGCCGCGCACGGCTACCTGCTGTCGCAGTTCCTCGACCCGCTCATCAACGAGCGTGACGACGAGTACGGCGGATCGTTCGACAATCGCGTCCGCATGCTGGTCGAAGTCGTGGATGCTATTCGTTCCGTCGTGCCCGATACCATGCCGGTGCTGGTGCGCGTCTCCGCCACCGACTGGGCCGCAGGCGGTTGGGACCTTGACCAGACCGTCGAACTGGCTAAGATTCTGAAGGCCCACGGCGTGGACCTGATTGACGTGTCCACAGGCGGATTGATTCCCGACGTGACCATTCCGGTGAAGCCCGACTACCAAGTGCCGTTCGCCGAACAGGTGCGCAGTCGCGCGGGCATTCCCACCACCGCAGTCGGGCTCATCACCAAGCCGAAGCAGGCGGCCAAGATTCTGGCCCATGGCGAAGCCGATGCCGTGGAGATTGGCCGCGCCGCATTGCGTGATCCATACTGGCCGTTGCGTGCAGCCAACAAGCTGGGCATACCGTCCACCGAGATCCCCTACGCCCCGCAATACGTGGCCGGTGCGTACTAAATCCTCATGGGGCGGTAACTTTCCCATGGGGCGGTAAAACCCTCATGGGGCGGTAAAACTCTCATGGGGCGGTATGCCAGAATGGCTTAATTCCGCGGTTTCACATATCTTTCAAACCGCCCCATGGGCAAGTTACCGCCCTATGGGTGTTTTGCCGCCCCATGGATACGCCGGTGTACCGCCCAGAAGCAA
>OGZF01001402.1_pt1 | contig 14905 bp, 13 predicted proteins | sample 1576771 | NCBI WGS metagenome assembly OGZF01 (sample SAMEA3541536, study PRJEB24748) | human gut metagenome | biome: human gut; feature: human-associated habitat; material: faeces | place: China | collected 2012
CCCCGGCTCTCCCGTTGCCGGTCAGGCCAACACCTTCATCTTCCCCGACGTTACCGCAGGCAACATCGGCTATAAGATCGCAGCTCGTCTGGGCGGCTTCGCTGCTTATGGCCCCATCCTGCTGGGTCTGAATGCTCCCATCAACGACCTGAGCCGTGGCTGCAACGCCGACGAAGTCTACAAGATGGCCATCATCACCGCTGGTCTGGCTTAATCGCCCCAGAAATCTTGTACATCCCGGTCCTGCCGCATTCCCTGCGGCAGGACCTTATTCTTCTATGCCGGAGGTTTCCTATGGAACAATCCCAGTCCTTTTCCGTCCGTGTCGAGCATCTTACCCCCAGCGAGGTCATGCAGTCCATGCGCCGGATGATGCTGAAACCCTATTTGATTCTCTGGGCAGCGGTCTATGCCGTGGTATTGGCCGTTGCACTTTTCCAGCATCGCTTTTCCGTATTCACCTGGGTCTGCCCGGGCATTATTCTGATCCTGCTGGCCCTGGCCTATGAGTTCTCCGGCCGCAAGAACTACGGCCCCATGAAATATGACGAAGCAGTTTTGGACTACACCTTTACCCCCGAAGGCTACAGCCTGACGGTAGGGGAACAGACCGCCACCTTCCCCTGGAAGCAAGCCACCCTCCGCCGGACCCGCAGCGATTTTCTGCTGTATTCCGATAAGAAAAACTCCTCGGTACTGCCAAAACGGTGCCTGACCGAGGAGCAGACCCGGCAAATACTCGCCTGGGCCGCCGGGAAAGCATAATATTCCTATCAATCTTGTATAGTTTCTACAGATTTTGCAAAAAGCAGCCGGAAAGATTGGATTCCAGTCTTCCGGCTGTTGCGTTATAATAATTGCTACCGAATGAATGCGTTACCGCTGCAAAGGAGCATCTGCATGGACAAAAAAACCGTTCGCGCCGCATTTCAGGCAAGCCTCCCGGTGATGGCAGCCGTCACCGCGCTGCTGCGGTTTCTGCCCTTTCTGGTGTTCCCCGGCGGACGGAAGCGCCCCCAGATCATCGCCTATCTCGGCACGGTTCTTCCTTACAGCGTTATGGCAATGCTGGTAATCTACTGCCTGAAAAACGTATCGCTGATTGCCGCACCCCATGGCATTCCGGAGCTTCTGGCCATTGCCGCCGTGGTTGGACTGCACCTGTGGAAAAAGAATACGCTGCTGAGCATCTTCGGCGGCACCGCATTTTATATGGTACTGGTGCAGCTCGTTTTTGCATAAGATTTCCGCGTAATTATGTCACTGGTCTTTCGTTATTTCCTGAATAAAAACGCTCCCCGTAAACAGAACCATAAAATCTGTTTACAGGGAGCTTCTTTATTCTCAAATTCTATCGTTAATCCTCCCAGGGACGGATGCGGTAGGTTGCGCCGATCTCCTGACAGATTTTCCCGCACTGAGCTTCTTCCTCGTGGGTGATGGTGGTATCCACAGTGGTCATAATCACCCGGATGCCCTGGGCCACGCATTTTTTCGCAAAGTCCAGCATTCCCGGGAAGGCCTTGTCGCCGAACTGACTGCGCACCAGCTTCTGATACTCCTGGGGATCGGGATCATTCAGAGAAATGGACACCACGTCGATGCAGTCCTTCAGCTCGCCGGAGATATCATGGCCTGCAATCAGGCTGCCCTGGCCGTTGGTATTGATGCGGATGGGCAGGGAACACCAGGTTTTCAGCCACCGGGCCACCTCCAGCAGCACCGGCAGGGCACAGGTGGGCTCGCCAAAGCCGCAGAATACGATCTCCTCAAACTGGCTCATATCCCACTTCCGGAATTCGTCCTCTACCTCCTGGGCCGTTGGCTCCCGCTCCAGCCAAAGGCTGTGACTTTCCCCCACATGATCCATGGTCTGCCGCAGACAGAAGGTGCAGGCAGAGGAACAGCGGTTTGTCAGGTTTACATAAATTCCATTATGGACACGATACAGAATTTCCATGTTCAAAGACTCCTATCTTAAAAATGAAGCTGATGAATGACTTCTTCAAAGCACACGCCGTCGGTGGTGGGGATATCCAGCTCAGAAGACCGCTTCAAACAGGCACGGATAAACCCGGCTGCGGTACGCACGCACTTGTCAAAGGGCACTCCCTGTACTATGCCCGCCGCCACAATGGACGAAAACACGTCGCCGGTACCGGAACGCTGAGGTGCAATCCGCAGGGTACGCTGTACCGAGGGGCCATTGTCCCGCTCATAGCAGTAGTTTTCCAAATACGAGCCTCGGGATACGCCGGTGATGACCACCTTTTCCGGCCCCTGGTCACAGAGCTTCTGGGCCAATACCAGCAGCTCCGCTTCGGTGAAATGCGCCTGGTAGGGAGTTCCGGTCAAAATGCAGGCCTCGGTGAGATTGGGTGTGAGAATATCCGCATACTGCACCAGCCGCCCGATGCCCTGGCAGAGCTCTTGGGTATAGGTAGCGTAGAGCTTTCCGTAATCGCCCATTACCGGATCCACGATCACCGTAGTGCGCTGGGTGGTGAATTCCCCCAAAAACTGCTCCACCAGCTCAATCTGCCGCACAGAACCAAGGAATCCCGTGAGAATGCCCTCAAATTCCAGGTCGAGCTTTTTCCATTCCGCCATATAGGGGGCCATGGAATCGGTAAAATCCTTTACATAAAAGCTGTCAAAGCCCGTGTGGTCGGAGAAAATCGCCGTGGGCAGTGGACAGCACTGGATGCCCAAATGGGAAATCAGCGGCAGCGCCACCGCAATGGAACACCGTCCAAAGCCGGAAAGATCGTTAATCACCGCAATTTTTTTCTGATGATTATGGGACAAGGGAAGTTCCCCCTTTCAGAATTCTGCCGCCGGAAACGCCAAAGGCTCCCCCATATGGGGGAGCAGTGACCGAAGCCTCCAAATATGGTGTAAAAAGTTTATACTGCGGCGAGCTTTTTCGTCAGCCCGGCAGCCTCCAGCGCAGCGGCAATCACATAGAACAGGATGATGCCAACCACGCCCTCGGCAGACAGTCCGGGAATCTGGGTTGCGCCGGTAATCACGGAACCATAGAGGATGGAGCCGCCAATGAAATAGCCCACGATCATCACCACAATGCCGGCAATCACAGCCAGCAGCGTCCGAACAGAACGCACCTTGGCCTGCTCGCCCTTTTTCTTGGCGATGACGGCGACCACAAAGCCCATGATGCTCTTGATAATCAGCGTGGGGAGCACCCATTCCGGATAGCCCAACAGATCGGAGATGGCAGAGCCGACCCCGCCTGCAAATGCGCCGATCCAGGGATCAAAAAACACGCCAAACAGAAGGATCATGCAGTTGCCCAGGTGTGCATAGCCCAGGGGAATGGGAAATTTGAATACGCTGGTGCAGATACACACCAGTGCCGCGCCCAACGCGGCGACGGTAATACGGCGGACATTTTGATTCATAAGTTTTCTCCTGCTTTCAGATCGGATTTCAGGAGATTTGCGCAAACCTTTGATGTCCTAAAGTATACACGCATTTTGATATTTGATGAAGTATCAGTTTTTGAATATTTTATGGTATCAGTTTGATTTTCTCGTTGACAAACCGACGGGTCTGCGGTATCATACTAAATCAGATGATTCACTTTATGAACTATTTGTCTGCTATTAGAAAGGAAGTTAACCATGCATAGTCCCCGCGCCCTGACCTGCCGTGTGGTGCTCCAGGTGCTCTATCGCGGCATTCGCGTGCTGTCCCATGCCGACAGCCGGGTTCGCCAGGAGCTCAGCGCCCTGCCAGAGGGGCATACCATTCGCTTCACCGTATCCCCGATGCCCGACGCCCCCAGCCTGACGTTTGTGGTTCTGGGCGGCACCATCCAGAAAGCCCCCGCATCCGCTCAGCCGGATATCGAAATTATCTTCAAAAACGAGAAAATGGCCTTCCGCGTGTTTACCGGCCGGATGGGCATCTCCGGCGCTTATGCCGCCCACGCGTTCACCCTTCGGGGCAACATCAACGAAACCATGGGCATTGTCCGGATCGTAGACCTGGTAGAGACCTATCTGTTCCCCGGCTTTATGACCCGCCGAATTCTCAAAAGTCTGCCGAAGAAACAATGCCCTACCTTGCTCGTGTATCTTCGATTGATTCCCGCCCTTTGATCCAGTATAATAAAGGAGAAACCGATATGCTCCCCCTGTATTACGAATACCATAATCCCGTGAAAATTCTCTCCGGTGAAGCCGCACTGGAGAACATCCCCTATGAGCTTCATGCCCTGGAGGCCCATGCCCCCTTGCTGCTCAGCGACCAGGGGCTAAAGCAGGTAGGCGCCGTGGATACGGTGCTCCATGCCATTGCCCCCACGGTACCCAAAGCCATATTCACCGACATTCCCGCCGACAGCTCCGTTGCCGTGGTCAATCAAATTGCCGCCTATTATAAGGAGCAGGGCTGTGACAGCATTTTGGCCGTGGGCGGCGGCAGCGTAATTGACACGGCAAAGGGCGTCCGGATGGTCATCAGCCAGAACACCCACGACATCGAATCGCTGATGGGCTGTGAGGTGCTCACCGCCGGGCGGCACATTCCCTTTCTCGCCGTCCCCACCACCGCCGGAACCGGCAGCGAAGTTACTCCGGTGGCCGTAATCTCCAATCCCCAAAAGCAGGTCAAGCAGGAGTACCTTTCTGCGCATCTGCTCCCGGATGCGGCCATTCTGGACCTTCGAATGACCATGACCCTTCCGCCGAAGGTAACGGCCTCCACCGGTATTGATGCGCTGTGCCATGCCATTGAGAGCTTTACCTGCCTCCAGAAGAATCCCATGTCCGACGCCTACGCCGCCGGTGCGATTCCGCTGATTATGCGCTATCTGCCCATCGCCGCCGCCCATCCGGGCAATAAAGAAGCCCGAATGGCCATGGCAAACGCCAGCCTAATGGCCGGTACGTCCTTTGGGAATTCCATGGTGGGACTGGTACACGCCATTGGTCATGCTCTGGGCGGCGTTTGTCATGTGGCCCACGGGGATGCGATGAGCATTCTTCTGCCCCATGTGATGGCCTATAACCTGGACAAATGCCGGAGTGGATACAGCGACCTGCTGCTCCATCTTGCCGGGCCGGAGGTCTATTGCAGCACGCCTGCAGACCACCGGGCAGAAAAAGCGGTGGAAGTGGTTACGGAATTCGTGGCGTCCTTCGCGTCCTATGGTCTGCCCATGACCCTAAAGGATACCGGGCGGGTGAATCCGGATCAGTTCCGGCAGGTTGCGGAAACCGCCATCTCTGACGGCGCCATCATTGTCAACCCCAAAGCCGCCGGCATACCGGAAATTCTGACCATTCTAAAGGAGGCATTCTAATGGAGCTTTCTGCCCTCATGGAAGCCCAGCGGAACTATTATCGCACCGGCGCAACCCGAAGCCTTGCCTTTCGGGAGCTGATGCTGGACAGCCTGTATCGAAAAATCCGGGAAATGGAGCCGGAAATCCACGCCGCTCTCCAGGCGGATCTGGGAAAAAGCGCCTTTGAGAGCTATATGTGCGAAACCGGCCTGACCCTCAGCGAAATTTCCTATATGAAGACGCACCTTCGGAATTTTGCGGCGAAAAAGCGGGTTCGCACGCCCATTGCCCAGTTTCCGTCCCGGAGTTATGTGTTAAAGGAGCCCTACGGCTGCGTGCTGATTATGAGTCCCTGGAACTACCCCTTTATGCTGACCCTGGAGCCCCTGGCCGACGCCATTGCCGCGGGAAATACCGTCATCTTAAAGCCCAGCGCCTATTCCCCCGCCACCTCCGCCGTCATCAAAAAGCTGATTACTGCGGTCTTCCCGGAGGAATATGTGGCAGTGATTGAGGGCGGCCGGGCAGAAAACCAGAGCCTTCTGGAGCAGAAATTCGACTATATTTTCTTCACCGGCGGCACCACTGTGGGCAAGCTGGTGCTGCAAAAGGCCGCCGAGCATTTCACCCCGGTGACCCTGGAGATGGGCGGAAAAAGCCCCTGCATTGTGGATGAAACCGCCAATCTAAAGGTCGCCGCCAAGCGCATTGCCTTCGGTAAATACCTCAACTGCGGGCAGACCTGCGTAGCTCCGGACTATCTGCTGATTCAGGATTCCGTTAAGGATCGGTTCCTGCCCCTGTTTTACGACGCCATTCGGGAGATGTACGGGGAAAATCCCCTGCAAAATCCCGACTATGGCCGCATTGTCAACCGGCGGCACTTTGACCGGATCTCCGAAATTCTGAACGGTGAAACCATCCTGTTCGGCGGCGAAGCCAATCCCGAAACCCTGCAAATCGCTCCAACGGTGGTCGGCCCCGTTTCCCCGGACGGTCCGGCTATGGGTCAGGAGCTGTTTGCCCCGATCCTGCCGGTGCTGACCTATCACACCACCGAGGAAGCCGTAAGCTTTGTCCAGTCCCGGCCCAAGCCATTGGCCCTGTATATTTTCTCTACAGACCGCGGGCATATCCGCTATGTGCAGGAAAACGTCAGCTATGGCGGCGGCTGCGTCAACGATACCATCATCCATCTCGCCACCTCCCAGATGGGCTTTGGCGGCGTGGGCATGAGCGGTATGGGCAGCTACCACGGCAAATACGGCTTTGATACGTTCACCCATGAAAAGAGCATTGTGGACAAGGGCAACTGGCTGGATCTTCCCATGCGGTACCAGAAGTATACCCCCTGGAAGGAAAAGCTGTTGCGAATGTTCCTGAAATAAAGTTTGCCCGGAGCCGGTACAAAATCCGACTCCGGGCGATCTTTTATTCCATTTCCTGCTTCACCAGGCCCTGGCGCTTCCAGACGCCGGAGTAAAAATATCCGGCGCTGATGAGTCCCGCCGAGAAGGGCGCGGCCATACAGCCCAGGAACACGCCCTGAATGCCCATGCCCAGTACCGAGCCAAACAGCCATGCCAGCGGAATTCTCACAATCAATCCGTCCACGGTACAGCAGATAAAGCTCAGCATACTAAAGCCTACGCCGTTTGCCATGGACTGATAGCCGTCCAGGAAGCAATGGGCCAGATAGGCGAAGGCCATATACCGAAGGTACTGCACGCCCACTTCAATGACCTCGGGCTCTCCGTTGAAAATGGAGATAATCTGCGCTGCAAACAGCTGCACCAGCGCAAAAATCACCGTCTCACAAATCAGCGTCATGAGCACGCACCAATGTACCACGCTCTTGGCCCGCTGGGGCTGCCGAGCGCCCATGTTCTGCCCTACCATGGTGGAAGCCGCAGAGGAGAACGCATACACCGGCAGCGTTGCAAAGTTATCCACCTTGCCGCCGACGCCGTAGCCCGCTGATGCGCTGACGCCGTAGCTGTTGACCATAGATACCACGAACAGCATGGAAATCATCAGCATGGAGAACTGGAGGGCAAAGGGAATGCCCACCTTCAGCATGGTTTTCAGCCGCTCTCCCACGATCCGGAAGCTCTTGGGGTGGAAATCGAACACAAAGCCCTTCCGGTGGCGGTAGAGATAGATAAACGCTGAAACAAACGATACGCCCTGTGCAATGATCGTAGCCGCAGCCGCACCGCCCGCGCCCCAGTGGAGCGCACCGACGAAAATCAAATCCAGCACAATGTTCGTCACAGTGCTCACCGCCACAAAATACATGGGCCGCTTGGAATCTCCCAGGCCCCGCATAATGGCGCAGACGGAGTTATAGCCGAAGATGAACACAATGCCAATGGCGCTGATGATAAAATACCAGAACGCATCCTTCATGGATTCCGTGGGGGTATTGAGGATATTCAGCAGGGGATGGGCAAAAACCAAACAGGGGATGGTGAGACATACGCCCAGCAGCAGCATAAACGTCAGCATGGTGCCGATGGATTCCCGCTGCGCTGTTTCGTCGCCGGAGCCCTTATACTGGGCCAGCATCATCTGACCGCCCATGCTCAGGCCCATACCCGTAGAGGTAAACAGGCTGGCAATCTGGCTGCCGATGGAAACGCCGGACAGTCCCGCCGAGCCCACAAACTGCCCCACAATAATCATATCCACCACGGCATAGACGGACTGGAGCACATTCGCCGCCAAAAACGGCATGGAAAAGGCCAGCAGCCGCCGTGGGACGCTGCCGGTGAGAAGATCCTGGTTCTGGAGTGACGCCATGGGTATGCCTCCTTATAAGATACCTACCTGTTTGAGCAGACGGACTGCCTCCTCCGCATCGTCCTTCCGCACGTCAATGCGGTAGAGCACATCCTGGGAGGGGGACTGGCCGACCCGGTCATGCTCCCAGATTCCGCCGTTGGATCGGGACTTCCAGTTGTCCTTACAGGGGATCTTGTTGGCATCCAATACATCCAGGATTGCCCGGCGGATGGCAGGGTCATAGCCGGTATAGATGTTTTCGCTGTTAAAAATCGTGACGGGACTCATGGTAACGCCTCTCTTTCCTCAGACAGTCCTATTTCGTACTTTTTCATTGCTTATCATAGCATAGAATGGCGTTGCACGCAATCACCCATTGGGCTCCACTGTGTCGCTTTGTATTGCACTTTTCGGGAATTTCAGGTATACTAAACGGATAAGAACATGCGGAATTCCGCACAATGATAGAATGACGAGGAGAAATCAATGACTGAATTTACACTTTCCGTCCCCTGCCTGTTTGGTCTGGAGGGACTCTGCGCCCAGGAGCTTCGCCGCCTTGACATGAAGGAGGTTGCCGCCGAAAACGGGCGGGTGCTGTTCAAGGGCACCTTTGAGGATATTATCCGGGCAAACCTGTGGCTTCGTACCGGCGAGCGGGTGCTGCTGCGGCTGGCTTCCTTCCCCGCCCGCACCTTTGAGGAGCTGTTTCAGGGGGTTTATCACACTCCGCTAGAGGCCGTTATTCCAAAAAATGGTGCATTCCCGGTAAAGGGGCACTGCCTGGGCTCCCAGCTCCACTCCGTCCCCGACTGTCAGGCCATTGTGAAAAAGGCCGCGGCCAAGCGTCTGGGAGAGAAATATCATGTGGGCTGGATGCCGGAAACCGGCAGCCTGTATCAGCTGCAATTCTCCATTATGAAGGATCAGGCTAAGCTGTTTCTGGACACCACCGGCGCAGGTCTCCACAAGCGCGGCTACCGTGCCGTGGGGAATGATGCGCCTCTGCGGGAAACCCTCGCCGCCGCCATGGTGAATCTCGCCCGGTATCGCGGACGGGACAACTTTGTGGATCCCTTCTGCGGCTCTGGCACCATCGCCATTGAGGCCGCAATGATTGCAAAAAACCGCGCCCCGGGTCTGAACCGCAGCTTCTCCTGCCAGAAGTGGGACATCAGCAAGCCCGAGCTGTGGCAGAAAGCCCGCAGTGAAGCCCTGGATAAGGAATTCCACGGGGATTACCACATCTACGCTTCCGACATTGACCCAAAATCCCTGGCCATTGCCCAGAGCAATGCGAAGAAGGCCGGGATGGACAAATATATCACCTTCTCCCAGGCCGACGCCACCAAGCTAACGCTGCCGGAGGGGAAAGGCGTGATCGTCACCAACCCGCCCTACGGTCAGCGGATGATGGAGCAGCGTCAGGCCCAGCAGCTGCTGCGGGGTTTTGGCCGCACAGTGGGCGGTCAGAAGGACTATGGCGTTTATATCATTTCCTCCGAGGAGGAGCTGGAGCGGTACTACGGAAGGCGCTGCACCAAAAAGCGGAAGCTCTATAACGGTATGATTAAGTGTAATCTGTTTATGTATTTTTAAGTTCGCTTCGCAATGACCCATCCCGCTACATTTTACGACAACCATCACTGCAAACTATGATGTAACAAGGTGATTATATGAAACTCATGATTCTGGACGGCAACAGCATCATCAACCGGGCATTCTACGGCGTTGGCTATCTGTCTTCCCAATCCGGTCAGCCCACCGGCGCCATCTACGGCTTCCTCAACATCATGCAGTCCCTGCTGGACGAGGAAAAGCCCGAAGCTCTGGCCGTGGCCTTTGACGAGAAGGGCCCCACCTTCCGCCACACCGCCTATGAGGGCTACAAGGCCACCCGGAAGCCCATGCCCGACGATCTGGCCTCTCAGATGCCCATTCTCAAGGAAATCCTTTCTGCCATGCACATTCCCACTTACTCTCTCCAGGGCTGGGAGGCCGACGATATTCTCGGCACCGCCGGACGGATCTGCGGAGAAAACGGCTGGGACTGCGTGGTGGTCACCGGGGATCGGGATTCCCTCCAGCTGGTAGACAACCATGTCACCGTCAAGCTGGTCACCACCAAAGCCGGCCGCACCCGCTCCGTGAACTATACCCCCACCGTGTTTCAGGAGGAATACGGCTTCCCGCCCAAGGGACTCATCGACCTGAAAGCGCTAATGGGCGATTCCTCCGACAACTATCCCGGCGTTCCCGGGGTAGGCGAGAAAACCGCCAAGGATTTGATGTCGAAGTTCGGCACGCTGGACAACGTCTATGCCCACGCTCAGGACGAGGATTTGAAGCCCGCCCTGCGCCGGAAGCTTCAGGAGGGTAAGGATTCCGCCTACCAGAGCTATGATCTTGCCACCATCCGCTGCAATGCCCCGGTGGAATTTGTTCCCCAGGACAACATCATGCAGCCCTGGGATCGGTCCAAGGTGCTGGAGCTGTTCCGCAGATTAAACTTCGGGCGGCTCATTGATAAATACCGCCTGCTGGAGGCCGAGCTTCCGGAACTCCACGTCGATCTTCCCGCGCTGGACATTCGGGGCCTCGAAACTCCGGAGGATTTGGATGCATTTCTCGCGCTGCTGCCCGGAAGCGGTCCGCTGTTTATCTCCGCAAATGCCGATTTGACGGCTATGGCGGTCTCCCTTAACAATGCGGTCTACACCGCAGAGCAGGGAATTCTGGGGCTCATGGACTGGGAACGGCTATTAGATGGTGTATTTGCCCCGGAGACCCGAAAAATCGTCCACGACTGCAAATCCATGATGACCCAGCTTTTGCGACAAGGGAGAAGCATTCAGGGCTTTGCCTATGACACTGCGCTGGCCGCCTATCTGTTGGAGCCCGCCCGCTCCGGCTATGCGCTGGGGGATCTGATGGAGCGCTATTGTGGTGCCTCCATTTCCGACGGTCTGGCAGGGGAAGCCGCCGCCATTGCCCAGCTCTATACCGTGCTTCCCGAGCAGGTCAAGCAGGCGGGCATGGAGCAGGTCTATTGGGACATTGATTTTCCCCTGTGCCCGGTTCTGGCCGAAATGGAGCACGCCGGTATTCTTGTGGATCGCGACACCCTCACCGCCTTTGAGCAGATGCTCAGCCAGCGGATCTCCGACTGCGAAAATCTGATCTATGGCTATGCAGGCGGCCCCTTTAACATCAATTCCACCAAGCAGCTGGGCACGCTGCTCTTTGAAACTCTGGAGCTGCCCCACGGAAAGAAGACAAAGACCGGATATTCGACAGCCGCAGATGTGTTAGACAAACTTGCACCAGAGTATCCAATTGTTGCAGATATTTTGGAATACCGCCAGCTTACCAAGTTAAAATCCACTTATGCAGATGGACTTGCCAATTATATTAAGGAGGATGGAAGAATCCATACTTCCTTTAACCAGACGATCACGGTTACCGGAAGGCTGAGTAGTACAGAGCCGAATCTCCAGAATATCCCGATGAGGATTGAACTTGGCAGATTGATACGAAAAGCATTTTTACCGGCAAAGGGATGTGTGTTCATGGACGCCGATTATTCGCAGATCGAGCTTCGTGTGTTAGCGCACATGTCCGGGGATGAAAAACTGATCGAGGCGTACAGAGAGGCACAGGATATCCACAGAATCACTGCATCACAGGTATTCCACATTCCATTTGATGAGGTGACAGATTTACAGCGAAGAAATGCCAAAGCGGTAAACTTTGGAATCGTATATGGAATCAGTTCCTTTGGATTAAGCCAGGATTTAAGTATCAGTAAAAAAGAGGCAGCAGAGTATATCGAACGGTATTTTGAAACATATCCAAAGATCAAGACATTTTTAGACGGACTTGTGGAGGATGCCAAAAAGAACGGATACGTGACAACCATGTTTGGAAGAAGGCGTCCGGTTCCGGAACTTTCCAGCAGTAACTTTATGCAGCGTTCTTTTGGAGAGCGTGTGGCAATGAATGCGCCAATTCAGGGAACTGCCGCAGACATTATCAAGATCGCTATGATACGTGTGCATGACAGACTGTTGGAGGAACATTTAAAGTCAAGACTGATCATCACGGTGCACGATGAACTTTTGATCGAGACAGCAGAGGATGAGATCGACAGAGTAAAAGAGATACTGACAGAAGGTATGCAGCATGCAGCAGATCTGAAGGTGGCTCTGGCAATTGACCTTCACACCGGAAAGAACTGGTACGAGGCAAAATAGCTTTGTGTCAGAAATGGACAGTACGAAAGAAGATAAAGGTGGACGGAAAATATGAAATTTATAGGGATCACAGGTGGTGTAGGAGCCGGAAAATCAGCAGTTTTAGATTATCTGGCAACGAAACCTGGTGTGCGTGTCATGCTGGCGGATGAGATTGCACATGAACTTATGGAACCGGGAACGGACTGTTATGAGCAGATCAGACAGGCTTTTCCGGAGCATGATATTTATAAGGAAGATGGACATTTTGACCGGATAAAACTGGCGAAGGTGATCTTTTCAGACGAGAACAAGCGTGCCGGGATGAATGGAATCGTACATCCGGCAGTGAAAGCATATGTGATAGCAGAAGCGAAAAGAGAGAGACAGGAAGGAACGCTTGCACTGCTTGTTTTGGAAGCGGCACTTTTAATTGAAGAACATTATGATGAAATTTGTGATGAACTCTGGTATATTTATACCAGAGAGGAAATCCGCGAGGCAAGACTGATGGAATCCCGTGGGTATTCCAGAGAGAAGGTACAGCAGATTTTTTCGAGTCAGTTGAAGGAAGCAGAGTACCGGAAACATTGCAGTGTTGTGATCGACAACAATGAAGGGTTAGAGGAAATGCAGAGACAGATTGATGCGGCAGTGTGCGCTATCTGATGGATTTTGCAGACAATTGGAACGGATCAGGGAATTACAAAGAAAAGGTAAGTGAGAGGACACTACAGATGAATGAAACACAGACATTCGAACAGCCATATGTATTTGGACTGGACATTGGAACACGAAATGTAGTAGGTACGGTTGGATATAAGGAAGGAAATGAATTTATCGTTGTGGCACAGTATGTCATGCAGCATGAGACAAGGGCGATGATCGATGGACAGATTCATGACATTGGCCGTGTGGGCAAAGTGATCCAGACGGTAAAAGAGGAATTGGAGAAACAGATTGAATGTCCGCTGACAGAAGTATGTATCGCAGCAGCCGGTCGTGTGTTAAAAACAGTAACGACAAATGTAGAATATGAATATCCGGAAGAGACCGTTGTTACGAAGGAAGATATCCATACACTGGATCTGCTTGGAATTGAAAAGGCACAGTCCCTATTAAAAGAGAAAAATGACACAAGATACAAGTTTTACTGCGTGGGATATTCTGTTGTGAAATACTATCTGAATGAGGAGGTTTATTCCAACATCGAAGGACATAAGGCAGAGGTCATCAGTGAGGATATCATCGTGACATTTTTGCCGGAGGATGTTGTGGACGGACTGTATTCTGCAGTGGCGCAGGCAGGTCTTGAAGTTGCCAATATGACATTGGAGCCTATTGCAGCGATTGACGTTGCCATCCCGGAATCGTTCCGTATGCTGAATATCGCGTTAGTCGATGTCGGAGCCGGAACATCGGATATTTCCGTCACGAAAGATGGAAGTATCATTGCCTATGGCATGATTCCACTCGCCGGAGATGAACTGACAGAACTGATCGTACAGCATTATCTGGTCGATTTCCAGACCGCAGAGCGTATCAAGCTTGCAAGTACGACCGGGGAAATGATCACATACAAAGATATCATGATGATCGAGCACTCCATTCCTGCGAAGGAAGTATGGGAACTCATAGAGCCTGTAACAGATAAAATGACGACCGCAGTGGCGGAGAAAATCAAAGAGTTAAATGGCGGACAGACTGTCAGTGCTACATTTGTCGTTGGTGGAGGCGGAAAAATCCACGGTTACACCGAGATGCTGGCAGATAAACTTGGACTTCCACAGGAGCGTGTTGCTCTCCGCGGTGAGGAAGTACTGCAGGAAGTAACCTTTGAACAGCCGGATATCGAAAAAGATCCGCTCATCGTAACTCCGATCGGTATCTGTCTGAATTATTATGACCAGAAAAACAGTTTTATCATGGTACATTTGAACGGCGAACGGATTAAGATGTATGACAACAATAAGCTTCTGATCATGGATGCCGCATTACAGGCGGGAGTAGCCAATGAAGATCTGTTTCCAAAACGTGGAAAAGAAGTGAACTATACCGTCAATGGTGTGGCAAAAGTGGAGAGGGGTCTGCCAGGGGAATCTGCTGTGATCACTATGAATGGAAAACCGGCAGGTATCAATACCAGGTTAGAACCGAATTCAGAGATCGAGATCTGCCCATCCACTGCGGGAGCGGATGCCATGATCACCATCGAGCAGTTAGAGGAGTACCATACATCCACCATAACATTTATTGTCAACGGCAGGAAAATCGTATGCCCGCGTTTTGTTGAGGTAAATGGTAAATTAGAACCAGCCTCTTACCTGATCAAAGAGGGAGACGAAATTGAGACGAGGGCTTATTATACCGTCGAGCAGATCGCAGAATTTATGGACGTGGAGATCGACACGGAAAAAGAGATCATTGTGAATAACCGGGTGGTCGACCTGAATTATTTTGTCTATGAGAACTTTAATATTGAGTGGACGATCCTGTCCTTCCGCACACATGTGTCTGATACAATAGAGGAGATGGCCGCTGAAGGCATTGAAGAAACAGCAGATACGGCAGAGGCACC
>OGZF01001410.1_pt1 | contig 14827 bp, 14 predicted proteins | sample 1576771 | NCBI WGS metagenome assembly OGZF01 (sample SAMEA3541536, study PRJEB24748) | human gut metagenome | biome: human gut; feature: human-associated habitat; material: faeces | place: China | collected 2012
GCAGCGGTCCAGTGCCATGATGGACGCCACAATTCCGTCGATTTTTTCGACGGATTTTTCTTTGTCCGGCTTGATGTTCCCCGCCGGATCCTGCCGCATGACGACGTTGCCGGCCATCCATTTGAGGACGGGATTGCCGCCATGGATGATGTTCCCTTCCATCAAGAGCTTGAACAGCTCCTTCGACGGCGGCGACATATCCTTGAATCCTTGGCCGAAAGGCACCATGGTAAAGCCCCTGTCTTCCAGGTTCTGCACCATCTGGGTGGCGTTCCACCTGTCGTAAGCGATTTCCCGTATATGGTATGTTTCACCCAGTTTTTCGATGAACTTCTCGATGAAACCATAATGGATGACGTTCCCTTCCGTTGTCTGGATGAAGCCCTGCTTCTGCCAGACGTCGTATAGGACATGGTCCCGGCGGCACCGCAGTTCCAGCGTGTCTTCCGGCAGCCAGAAGAAAGGCCGCAGGATGTATTTCTCGTCATCGCTCCGTGGCGGGAAAGCCAGAACCAGGGCCGTGATATCCGACGTACTGGACAAGTCCAGCCCGCCGTAGCACATCCGTCCCCGCAGGAAGTCCCGGTCAATGGGAAGATTCCCCTTGTCGTAGACCTGTTCCGGTATCCAGCGGATGCTGGCCGAAGTCCAGATATTGAGCCGGAGCTGCTTGAAGACATTCTCTTCCGCCGGATTTTCGACGGCATTCCGATAGGCTTCCCGGACGCGGTCAATCTGTATGGTGTGTCCTAGGGACGGGTTCGCCTTGTACCAGTTCGCTTCGTCCGTCCAGTCTTCCTCATGTTCCAGGCCATAGACCACGGGGTAAAAGGTGGAATCCTTCTTCCGCCCTGCCACCAGATCCAGGGCCTTGGTGTGCAGTTCGTAGCAAATGCTGTTCTTGTCATTGCCCGCCGTGGTGATGATGAAAAAGAGCGGCTGCTCCCGGGCATCACCGGAGCCTTTGGTCAGGACATCGTAGAGCTTCCGGTTTGGTTGGGCGTGGATTTCATCAAAGACCAGACCGGACACATTGAGTCCGTGCTTGGTTCCCGTTTCCGCTGACAATACCTGATAGAACCCAGCATTGCGGTAGTTGATAATCCGCTTCCCGGCCGACCGTATCTTGGAACGTCGCATCAGGGCCGGACTCATCTCGACCATCTGCCGTGCCACATCAAAGACAATGGACGCCTGGTTGCGGTCACAGGCTGCACCATACACTTCGGCACTCGGTTCGTTATCGGCATACAGAAGGTACAGGGCGATAGCGGCAGCCAGCTCGCTCTTCCCGTTCTTCTTTGGAATCTCTATATAGGCCGTCAAGAACTGCCGCTTCCCGTTCTTCTTGACAATGCCGAACAGGTCACGCACAATCTGTTCCTGCCAGGGCAATAAGAGAAAAGGCTTCCCGGCCCATTTTCCTTTGGTATGACAGAGATGCTCGATGAAAGCGACGGCACGGTCAGCCTTTTCTTCATCATAACGGGAAGCCGGCAGCATGAACGCTGACGGCTTATATACAAATGCCAAACTTGTCACCCCCTTAGCAGCAGTTCCATTTCATCCGTTTCTGTTTCTTCCCCGTTTTCTTCCCCGATCATGCGGCTCCGGGCAGACGGAGTCAGGCCGAACTGCTCACAGAATTTCAGCATGATCTTGAGGTTCGTCTGAGCAATGGATACCTGCGGCACCTGCTGCAGATATCCGTTCGGCGTCCGCACCATATCGCCGTGCTGGGTGATGAACTCTTCGGCCCCTTTCCACCGGGCATACGCCTGACAGTATCCGGCAAAGGCCATCATATCCAGATGGGTCAGCATCCCCATCTCAGCAAGGGCTTTTCCCAGCCGCTTCCACTCCTTCTTGGCATCGTCTTCCAGCCAGTCCGGGCAGCGCGGCAGACGTCCCTTGGGAAGCGGCTCTTTCTTGTTGAGCGGCCGATGACCGGGATTTCCTTCCAGCACCTTGAGTGCTGTCGGTTTCGGTTTCCTTCCTCGTACAGCCAATGGCGCTCACCTCCCAATAAAAAAAGCCCTTGCGGGCTGTACGACAGAGAAGGCCGCAGCTGTGGTCTTCTCTGGTTCGCTTTTTTAATTCTTCATGGCCCATTCGATGGCGTGGCCATTGTCATCGAACAGTTCGTCGCTGACTGCCGTCAGCCTGATTTCCCCTTCACAGGTATGGTCTCTGGTGGTAAATCCATAAACTGCACCGTACCAGTAATCCCTGCCCTTGCTAAAGTAATGCCCTGCCAGCAGGACCTTGTTTCCGAATTGCAGGATGCAGCTCCAGTTCATCTCCAGTGTTTCCATCGTGGCCGTTTCGGGAAGCCGGTAGTCTTTTGCTTTCTTTGTCATCGTCGTTTCCTCGCTTTCGTGTGCTTTTTCCTTCGGGGCCTATCCCCTTCGTCATATATATATCACTCTGGACGCACATAATATCAAGTCATTTATCTGATATTTATGCATCTTTTTTCTTGCGAGAAAAGGGGCCTTTTATTGGCCCCTCATTGTCCGGTGTTACCGGAATTTGATGGTCAGCATCCCGATTCCCATCCACCAGCTGCATTCTTCATTTGGGTCTTCGAAAAAGACTTCTTTGGCTTCCTTAATCCGTTTGTCCATATCTTCCTTTCCAAACATTTCGCAGGCTGCGTTCTTGTTGATTTTCTTTCCATCCAGTGTAATGATTGTTCTCATTTTAATGTCCTCGCTTTCATGTGCTTTTTCCTTTGGGGGATTGTCCCCTTCGTCATGTATATATATCACTCTAAGGACACATAATAGCAAGTCATTTTTCGGTTATTTATGCATTTTATTTGACTAGTTCCCATTCATCGGCGCCGGGTACCAGTCCGAGGCTGCCGCCCGTGTCCCAATGCACGTGGATAGTTCCGGCATCATCGACGTACTGGACCGTGCCTTCGGTACCTGCAGGCGGCGCCTGCACATCATCCATGGAAATCAGCCGTACTCGTATGCCTTTCTTCCTCGCCCGGCTGTTCTGTAATCCCAGCCGCAGGATGGACAGGTTGAAACCGAACTTGCTGTAATCCCGCTCCATGTTCTGGTAGTACCACGGTTCCGGAATGCCCAAATGCCGGTCTTCGTGCATGATATACACCAGACCGCAGACGGTGCCGTCATCGGTTTCCACTTCCACTTCTTTTTTGTAATAGAACCGCGGAAAGCCTTCATAGGCATCAAGTCGCCGTTCATCTGCTGCCGAAATGCGCCAGAGGACGACCGGCACGAAGGCATCCGCCTTCTTCTCGATAGTGGCGTAGCATCCGGTCAGGGAGCCTTTGAAAAGCAGCTCATACCCATTTACCCGTCCTGTCCCCGCAAGGGTGGCATCGGGACACCGCTGCGCCATCTGCACTTCACTCATGTTGCTGCCATAGGCAATGTAGATTCTTTATTTCATCGCTCTCATCCTTTCTGAAGGGAATGCCCTTCTACCACCCCAAGGGCAGCCGAAGCTGCCCGGAAGGCTATCCCCTTCAAGCGGCGGCGTTGCGCCATGCGGAGTTGCCTGTGAGGTGTTTGAGGAAGTGGAGGCGGCAGGTCTTGAATTCGTCGCCGATGAGTCCGAGCCGGAGCATCCAGCATCGGAAGGCGTATTTCTCATTGTCCGTTTCGGTTTTCCGTGCCGAGGCTTTCTTCTGCGCGAGGGCCTGATGGGCGACGGCCAGGCAGAACTGTATGTATGCCTTGATTTCTCCGGCGTGGAGTGTCCCGTTGAAAAGCCGGAACTCGACGGTCCCTTTGGTGAAGGTGGCATGCAGGTTCAGTCCGTGATAGCGGGTGCTGTTATAATGGTTATTCCGTCCGTAGGGCGCTTCCTGATACCAGAGGTCGGCGATGCCGTCCAGGGTGTCCGGCTTTTTCCGATTGAGGTCCTTCAGGAAAGTGGAGTTTGTCTTCCGGCAGTACCGGCTTTCCCGTGAGGGGTTGATCTGGAGGGCGCGGTAAATCATCTCTTCCTTACTCGCCATGATGTTCACCAGGTTCCGCAGGGTCTTGGCGGTGAACCGTTCGGCTCCGACATGGATGTGGATGCCGCAGGACTTGTTGGCAAAGGCACCGGCCTTGCGGAGCATCCGCACCAGTTCCTGCAGCTTCGGGATGTCTTCGTAGGAAAGTATGGGGCTGACCACTTCTGTGCGGTAGAAACTGGAAGCATCTGTAATGTTGCCGTTCACCTTCTTCTGAGGAATCAGGCTGGAGTCGTTCATGGCTTTCCATTTCCGTCCCTGCTCATCCCTTGCGGTGTAGGTATCATAGGCTCCGCCTTCGTGCCGGCTATCCGTCCCGAAGAAGCGGGCCATGAGGCTGGCAGCCCGGCTTCTCGTGATCCCTGTCATTTCCATTTCGATGCCAAAGTGCAGTGTTTTCATAATCATCTCTGTCCTTTCTATATGTGCGTGTGTTCTTTTGGTACACTATATATCACTCTAAAGGCACACAATAGCAAGTTATTTTGAGAATAATTATGAATTATATGGATAATTTATAGGTTCTGATGCCGGCGTTCCTTCTGCTTTCTGGCATGGGCCATGGCCTCTTCTTCCGTGCGGAAAGCACTCCATCCGTTCAGGCCTTTCAGCAGGGCCATGCGCGATTCGTGGCTGGCTTTGGTTCCCATGCCGATGCGCAGGAGCCACATCCGCAGGTAGTATTTCTCGTTTTCCGGCTTCCGTGTGGCGGGCTGGACCCGTTTCGCCTTTTTCGCTGCGCTGACCATGAAAGCCGCCAGTTCAATCAGGGCGCGGTTCTTTACGGCATTGCCGGTCGCGGAGAAGCAGAATGTCACCGTGTCTGCGGCAATCAGGAACCCCTGCCCTTCCTTGCTGTAATTCTGATAGATGGCAAAGAAGGAAGTCCGGTCTGTACCGGGTTCTTCTTTCAGGTCTTCCACCAGCCTGTCCGGCACATGGATCTTTTCATGTCCTGTGGCCCGGTTGAGCAGGTACTGCTGGGCATGGAGCATGAAGACCAGGTTGCGGAGCTGCGCCCCGTCCATGCCATCAATGGGGACCTTGATTTCCATCCTGTCTGGTTCCGTTTCCGTCTGCGGCATTGCTTCCGATTCTGGCGTTTCATCCTGCAGTGTCGATTCTTGCGTTACTTCGGTTTCTGTTCCTTCTTCCGGTTCCGGCTGCGGAAGGATTCCGGCTTCCTGCAGGAAAGCCGTGATGGCGGCTTCTGTCTTTTCATCATCGCATTCGATATCGCCGCTGCGAAGGATGCGGAAGCCCTGCCCTTCGTAGGCAAAGGCCGGCGTCCCGGTGTAATGAAGCTTTTCGTTATGGTTGAAAGGAATCAGCCGTCTGGCCAGTTCCTTGCGGTCGTTCAGGTTCGTCTGGATTGTCATGGTCTATGTACCTCCTCGTTTTGCTAGTACATATATCACTCTGAACGCCGATAATAGCAAGTCATTCTTGCACTTTATCATAAGTAATTTTCTCATTCCCACGCAGTATAAACACGCCTTCACTCCCGCACTCGCTGATATACCGCTTCACGATGACATCGACGAACTTCTCGTCCAGCTCGATGCCATAACAGATGCGGTCTGTCTGTTGGCAGGCCATGAGCGTGGAGCCGGAGCCGAGGAACGGGTCCAGGACAATGCAGTGGCTCATGGACGAGTTCTGTATAGGATAGGCCATGAGCGCCACGGGCTTCATGGTCGGATGTTCCTTACTGGCTTTCGGACGGTCATATTCCCAGATGGTTGTCTGCTTGCGGTCGGAATACCACTGGTGTTTCCCGTTCAGCTTCCAGCCGAACAGGCACGGCTCGTGCTGCCACTGGTACGGACTGCGGCCCAGGACCAGGGCGTTCTTTTTCCAGATGCAGCAGCCGGACAGGTAGAAGCCTGCGTCCTTGAAGGCCTTGCGGAAGTTCAGCCCCTGCGTATCGGCGTGGAACACATAGATGGATGCATCCCGTTCCATGTTCTGCTCCATGTTGACGAAAGCGCTGAACAGGAACTGATAAAATTTATCGTCCGGCATATTGTCGTTCTTGATTTTCCCGGCCGTTTCTTCCACATCCACATTGTACGGAGGATCCGTCAGCACCAGATTTGCTTTCTTGCCGTCCATCAGCCGTGTGTAGGTTTCCGGCAGCGTGGCATCGCCGCAGATGACACGGTGTTCCCCCAGGAGCCAGATATCCCCTGCCTTGGCCATAGCCGGCTGTTCCAGTTCTCCGTCCACATCGAAATCATCTTCTTTCACCTTCTTATTGTGGACTTTGGAAAAGAGCTGCTCCACTTCCGGTGCTTCGAAACCCGTCAGGTCTACATTGAAATCAACGCTCTGCAAATCCACGATGAGGTCGGCCAGGAGCTGTTCGTTCCAGGCGCCGGTGATTTTATTGAGCGCGATATTGAGGGCCTTGACCTTGTGTTCGTCTTCGATATGGACAACCACGCACTGGACTTCTTCATAGCCCAGTTCTTTCAGCACTGTCAGGCGCTGATGCCCGCCGATGACGGTCATGTCGTAGTTGGCAATGACGGGTTCTACATAACCGAACTCCTGGATGGAATGCTTAATTTTTTCATATTCCTTGTCGCCGGGCTTCAGCTGCTTCCTGGGGTTATATGACGCAGGCTTCAGCTGGCCGATGGGCAGGACTTTCCATTCCATATCCGATGTCTTCATACACTGTTTCCTTTCTGGATGCCGCGGCGATGGCGGCTCCGTATCCGTTTAGATGATGCCAGCGGCAATAATTCCGTACGCTGTCCCGTGACAGCTTCGTTTCCCGGGCGATGGCCTTGTATCCCATCCCCTGTTTCCGCATGGTTTCAATCTGCCTGCGCTGGCAGTCATTCATGAAGGCTTCCTTCTTCCTGGCAATAAAAAAGCCCCGGGCCAGAAGCCTGGAGCTGTCTGATATTCGGTTAAAGACCGTCCTTATATCCCCCCTTATGAATTTCGCGGTTTTTCCCATTTGAGGGGGCGGCGGTCATGGACGGAAGGGCTGCAGAGATTTGCATCCCCCCCGCCCCGCTTGTCTTTCAGTACCTGTACTCGATGTCCCGGTCTTCGGTCATCGTCTTATGGTCATGGCAGCTCTTGCAAAGGGGCTGCCAGTTCTTCTCATCCCAGAACAAATCCGGGTCGCCGCGGTGCGGCTTGATATGATCCACAACGGTTGCCGGGACAAGCCGTCCTTTTTCCTTGCAGCGAACACACCAGGGATGACGTTTCAGGAAAAACATCCTGGCTTTCTGCCATTCTCTCCCGTAGCCACGCAGCACTGCACTCTTCCGTTCGCTCCGGCACTGCCGTTCATGTTCATCACAATACTTTCTTCCATACGGCACCAGCTTTGGGCATCCCGGATATCTGCACGGTGTCTGCGGTCTTCTTGGCATTCGTATCATCTCCGGCATCAAAAAAGGACCGATGGCGTTCAAGCCTCGGTCCTTCATTCTTTTTTTGCTGATTATAGTATATCTTACAGAAGCCAGTGACATCAAGTGCTGCTTTAGTGACATTCAGTGACATTCCCCAGGAATCTCGATGTGTTTCAGGGCTTCGTCATGCAGGCGGTACACCTGGCGGATATGAAGTCCGAGGGCATCGGCAATGGATGCCCAGTCTTTGAAGGCCAGGTAGCGGAGTTCCAGGACAACCCGTTCCCGGGCATCCGGCACCCGGCTGATGGCCTTCGTGATGTCTGCCTTGAGTTCGACCAAGCCATCGATGGCTTCATCCACTTCCTGTTCCATATCCATCATGCGAGCGATGGTTTCTTCCAGACGGTGCGGGTTGGGGGTCCCGCTCGGTGGCACCGGGCTGAGTGTCGATGACGCCTTGATGGCCAGCTGCCGCAAGGCGGATACCTGCTCCAGCTTGCTGTCTATCTGTATGTTGATGTTCCGTGCCTGTTCCAGGTACGCTTTGGCTTTCATACGCTTTTCTTCTCCTTCCAAGTCCTGCTTCATAGTATACCCCCCATTTTCCGTTTCCGTCATGCCCAGGTCAGCTTTCACCGCCTCGATCAGTGCGGCCTGAGTTCCGTCTTTGTGTTCCAAGACTTTCAGGATGCGTTCATCAATCGTGTCCTTGGCTACGATGTGCTGTATGATGACCGTCTTGTCCGCCTGCCCCTGCCGCCAGAGCCGGGCGTTGGTCTGCTGGTACAGCTCCAGGCTCCAGGTCAGGCCGAACCAGACCAGGATGGAACCGCCCTGCTGCAGGTTCAGGCCGTGTCCGGCAGAGGCTGGATGGATAAGCGCCACGGGAATCTTTCCTGCGTTCCAGTCGGCGAAGTCCTGCGGCTCCTTCAGTTCCCGGGCTTCCATCCGCTGCTGGATGCGGTCTTTATCGTGCTTGAACCAATAGGCCACCAGGACCGGTTTCCCGTTGGCGCTTTCCACCAGGTCTTCCAGGGCATCCAGCTTCCGGTCATGGGTGGTCACCACATCCTTGTCATCTGTATAAATGGCGCCGTTCGCCATCTGTGAAAGCTTCAAGGTAAGCGACGCAGCATTGGCGGCTGTGATTTCGCCGCCTGGAAGCTCCAGCACCAGGGACTTCTTCAGTTCGTCATACCGTTTCTTTTCCTTTTCGCTCAGTCTGACTTCCTTCGCCACACTCACCAGTTCCGGCATCTCCAGATAGTCTGTTGCCTTCATAGACACGGTGATGTCGGCAATCTGGTGATAGATAATTTCTTCCGCTCCCGGCAGAGGCTTATAGGAATACACCACCATGCCGTTGCGCTTATCCGGCTGGAAGTACAGGTTGCGGTACTGGCTGATATATCTCCCCAGCCGCTTTCCTATATCCAGGATACGGAACTCGGCCCAAAGGTCCATCAGTCCGTTGCCGCTGGGCGTTCCCGTAAGGCCGACGATGCGTTTCACTCTAAGGCGCAAGGCCTTCATGGCCCGGAACCGCTTCGACTGGTAGTTCTTGAAACTCGACAGTTCGTCCAGGACGACCATATCGAAATCAAGGCGGCTGTTCTCATAGAGCCAGGCCAGGTTCTCGCGGTTCACGATATAGATATCCGCATCCTGCTGCAAGGCCCGCCGCCGTTCTGCCACGCTGCCGACCACGACGGAACAGGTAAGGCATTTCAAATGGTCCCACTTCTTGATTTCATCCGGCCAGGTGTCTCTCGCCACCCGCAGCGGAGCGACCACCAGCACCCGCTGTACTTCAAAGGTGTCATACATCAAGTCCCGGATGGCCGTCAGCGTCGTCACCGTCTTGCCAAGGCCCATGTCCAGGAACAGGGCCGTAACGGGATGGGACTTGATATATTCGATGGCGTATTTCTGATATTCATGCGGCATGAACTTCATGCACCTCCGCCCCCTTTCCCATCGGGCGTGTGGGCGATGGCATTCAGGACAGCGGGGATGTCCTCCATGGCATCCAGAACGAAAACCTGGCAGCCCAGTCTCCGCAGCATAGCATGCCGCTTCAGCTGCAGCGGCCTCGGCTTCTGCCCCGGCGCCTTCACTTCCACGAAGCCCATCTTCCCGTCACCCAATAGGACCAAGCGGTCCGGCATGCCTGAAAACGATGGCGAAACAAACTTCACTGCCATACCGCCTGCCTTCCTGGTTTCCATCACCAGATGATGTTCTATCTCTTTTTCCCGCATCGGTATCACCTCTTTTTTACAGGGGTGCAGGTCGTTGAAGGTCGTTCCGCAAACTTTCCTTAAAGGCATTTTTTCTATTTTTCAGCCCTAAAGGGAGTTTATGGATAGACCTGCACCGACCTGCACCCTTCCCTTTTCTCACAAGAAATCTGTGACTTTCAGTTTCAATCCGTAAATGAAATACCCTGCTTTCCGCTTGCGCCTGTCGAACCCGGCTTTCTCCAGGGCTCCATAGAAATCCGTCGTGCTGCGGGTATACTCATTCATCTGCTGGCAGTACAAGCGGTAGGCCGTATAAAGAGCCCCGGACTTTTCCTGGCATGATGGATTCACATCGCAGCATTCTTCCAGGAAATGGCGGAGCCAGTCATTCTGCCCGCGGTATTCCTGGATAGCATCCCGCACACATTTCGGCATGGTCAGATGGTACTCGCTGGCAATGACCTTCTCCGCCCCTTCGATGATCCAGCGCAGGATAGCAGGTCCCGCTGTCTCCACCAGATAATCCGCATAATTCTTGATTTCGCCATGGCCTTCAAACTGCGCCTTGAAGGGGATGACGATAAGCCGGCGCCATGTCCCTTCATCACTGGCCCCGACGCGTGGCAGATGGTTGGTGTACAGGACCAGCGTATGGGTCGGTACAAAGTTAAACGGCGTCTTGTATTTCTTTTCGGCGCCGACTTCATCCGTAGAGCAGAGCTGCTTCAGGACGGAAGTGGAAAGCCGGACACCTTCTTCCATCTCGGCCGCGATGACCATGCGCTTGCCCTTGAGTTCCGCCATTTCCGGCTTGATGTTCCGCTTGCAGTTCGCCGTCAGGGCATCGGCAGAAATGCCGCCGCAATAACTCCCCAGCACCCGGGCGATGGAGTTCCAGTACGTAGATTTCCCGTTCCGTCCATCACCATAGGCAATGACCAGGGCTTCCACATACACCTTGCCAATGGCCATGAGTCCGCAGATTTCCTGGGCGTAATCAATCAGCTCCTGGTCGCCTGTGAAAAACTCGCCCAGGGCCTGCTGCCAGACCGCTTCCCCTTCCTCTCCTGGATCGACAGCGGTACATTTGGTAATATAATCTTCCGGACGGTGATTCCGCCTGCCCGCCATCCCCTGCCGCAGGTCATACGTAAACGAAGGCGTGTTGAGCAGGAATTCATCCGCATCCAGGGCCTGGATGGGAATGAGCAGCATCGGCTTCAGGGCCTGCAGGGCCGAAATGATATAGCGCATGTCCCGCCGCTTCATGACAAAGGCATGATATGCCAAAGTCGCCTGGTAGGACTGGAAGGCTTTCTGCTGACTGCCTTCGATGACTTTCTCCAGCATCCGGCCGCCCTTATCGATGAGTTCTGCCGCAACACCCATTTCCTGCAGCGCTTTTCTGCCAGCTTCCATCTGGTCCCTGGCATCTGCCAGCTGCAGTTCCAGGAATTCTTCTACCGCGCCGATAGCTTCCTGATGGGATTCAGCCCAATAGATGCCGTTGTACCGGAGGAAATCGGTACTTTCCGTATACCGCAGCTCATCGCCATATTCCCGTTTCAGCACTTTGGCCTGGCCGATATCCGAGTAGTCTTCCGGCTTGAGGCTGCCCCGGCTGGCAAAATCGTTATTGTACTGTTCCGGACTGACGTACCCTTCCTGTCTGGCAATGCGTTCACCAAAACGCACAGCGCTCTGCCAGATTTTATTGAGTTCTGCATCAGAAAGCGGCGGGTCGCATTTTTCGGCTTCCTCAAGGAAAATAGAGTATGCCCGCTCGGTCGCTCCGTAGCGTTTGATGACCCGGCCGGCAAAGCGGCTCATGGTATTATTGCGCTGTCCCTGGGGAATGCTGTGTGATGCGGCTTCCCGTGCCTTCAGCACCTGGTCGATTGTCATTTTCCCATCCTGCCACAGCACCTTCTCAGCCGGGCAGCCGTAGATGAAACGGGCTGCATCCAGGGCCGCTTCATCGAAAAAAGGATATGCGTGATAAACAGCCCGCTTCAGCTCTGTATAGCACGGTTCATCGGTAATCCTGGGAATCTCGAAATAGACATGGAAGCGCGGCCTGGCACACTTCCCGTCTTTGGGCTTCATGTGATTCCGTGACGGGACGATGGCCACCGGGACATCCGGCATCATGGCCAGGAATTTCTCCATGGTCATCCATTCAGCAGGATTTTCCGTATGCGAATTATCGCAGTCCATGACCAGGACATCCGATGAGAGAAAGTTCTCCCGTTTCCGGTAATCATTTTTGAATGCCACACAGACATGGTCAAACGCAGCCGCTGCTTCAAGGTCTTTGGCACAGCTGATTTTCCGCTGTTCCGGATAACGGCAATTGGCTTCTGCCCCCGTAAGAGCAGCCGTATAAAGGGTAAATTCCATAATCCTTAAACCTCCTTGATATACCGGACAGGCTTCCTTTTGTGTCTGGCATACTCGATTTCTTTCTGCATCCCGTCCGAGGTGACATCGCCGAACACCCAGAGTTCCGCACACTTGGACAGAAGGGCGATATCCATGAAAAGGGCTAGGTCCCGCTCCGTCTTTTCATCCAGGAACTGGGGCAGGTACAGATGCGGGGCCAGCGGAATGCCTCCCTGGTCTGTCACATAGCGGCAGTATTTCCTCGCCCTGGCTGTATTGGCATCCACATTCCCGGCATAGGGCGAGCAGACATACACCACGGGCCGGAACGGGAACCTTGGAGGTTCCGCATTCCGGATGGCCTGATAGGCTGTGGGGTCGGGATAATGTTCGGCGTTACGCTTCGGGTTCATCTCCATCGCGCACCTCCATCAGTTCCCGGGAACAGTCTTCACACAGGACCGCTGTCCCGAACAGGTCGCCCTTCCCATCGCCCAGGACTTCCTCCAGATCCACCAGGATTTCTCTGCCACAAACCGGGCAGCGGCAGAATACATTCTCATCGTTGATTTCAACCGTGACTTCCATGGCATCATGAATCGGTTCCTTGACGTAAAACATGCTTCATCCCTCCAGTTCCGTCTTGTAATAGGTCATGAGCATCTGTTTGCGCTGCTGGAAATTCGGGCAGGAATACAGCAGGCCGTAATCCAGGTGCTGCAGCCGGTCCAGAGCATGGATCTGCCGCGCGGTCAGATAAGGGCGGATGCTCTGCCCTTTTTCGATGCCGTTGGCCAGCCGGAACTGCTTGGCAGACATGCCGAGAACGATGCGGTTCAACATGTCGCATTCGTTGCTGAAGTGGTACGGCTTCGGGTTTTCATGCAGGCGGCAGATCATATCCGTCAGCATCGGGAATTCCTGCCGGGCAGATAGGAGCGACCGGACACATTGTTCCATCTCGTTGAAACGCCGGATGTAGAGTTCCTTGAAGTGCATCGCCTTCGGGCCTGTGTAGCCCATGACCAGCATCGTGAAGCCATCACGGGTCAGCAGGTAACGCGGCAGTTTTCTGCCTGTGGCATCACAATATGTACTGGACTCAAAGTTGGATGCAATGAATGTTTCACTCAATCCAGATTTGGATTGAGTGATTTTTGCGATATCACGCAGTACATGGAAATGCTGTTTATCAAAAACATCAGCGACAAACAGGCTGTCAACCCTTGGCACACCTCCCTGATCAGCAAACACGCCAAGCTCATCTTCCGGAATTAAAAATTTCATAGCGGATTCCACCTTTCGTTAAAATTTCCGAGGAACTCGTCCTCTATCAGTAACAGGACAGAATCCGCTGCTTTAAGTACCTCCGTTTCAATCTTTCTGATAAAATTCACATTCGTATCCGTCTGCCCGGAGCAACAATCCTTCAGCCCACGGCGGTGTCCGGCCCATCTGCTCGCAGATGGCATCGACGCTGGCATCACGGCTGCATTCGATGATCAGTTCATCATGGACATGGCCGACGATGGCACAGCACCGCAACGTCTGCATGGCATAGCAGAGGATGTCCCGGCTGATGCCCTGGACGATGTTTTCCACAAACTTCGGGCCGTAGCTTTCCAGCCGTTCCCACTTTTTCGTTGCGCCGATGCCCTCATAGGTGACGGATTCCCCGCCGAAGCGGTTCTCGCCTATCTGGGGCTTCACATAGGAAAGCCGCCGTCCGCTTGGGAGCTGGATGAACAGCATGCCGCTCTGGCAGAGGAATCGGATGCAGCCGGTCCGCATGGGGATATGTTCCTTGATAGCCGTCTTCACGGCGGCATCTACCTGCCACCAGAAATCGACAATGTGCGGATTGGCCGACCGCCAGGACTGAACCAAAGGATACAGCTCGTTTTCCGTCAGTCCCATGTCCAGGGCACCCATGGCCTTCAGTGCACCAACGGAGCCGCCATAGCCAAGGGCCAGTTCTGCGATTTTCCCTTTCTGCCGGAGATGGCCATTGACGCCATGTTTTTCCACAGGAACGCCGAACATGGAGCTAGCCGAAGCACAATAGATATCGCCATTTCGGGCAAAGACGTCCGAGCGCCAGGCTTCTCCTGCTAGCCATGAAAGCACCCTGGCTTCAATGGCCGAAAAATCCGATACCACAAACTTCATTCCCTTCTGTGGCACAAAGGCCGTACGGATTAACTGGGAAAGGACATCGGGGATGGAATCATACAAGAGTTCCAGAGCTTCGTAATTCCCCTGACGTACCAGTTCCCGGGCTTCTGAGAGGTCCGGCAGATGGTTCTGGGGCAGATTCTGCAGCTGGATGTGCCGGCCGGCAAAACGCCCGGTCCGGTTGGCCCCATAGAACTGGAACATCCCTCTGGCCCGACGGTCCTCGCAGGCTGTCATCTCCATGGCCTGGTATTTCCGGACCGAGGATTTGGCCAGCTTCTGCCGGAGCAGCAGTACACTGCGAAGCGGTTCTTTTGCCGTCTTCAGCAGTTCCTGTACCTGCTTTTTGCCCAAGGACTCCGTCTTCATCCCATGCTGTTCTAGCCAGCCGATCATCTGGATGACAGAGTTTGGATTCTCCAGGCCCGTCTTTTCCTTCAGTACAGCCATCAGGCTGTCCCGGCTGCGGGCATCGATGGCAATGGCATTTTCAGCCAGTGTCCGGTCAATGGCGATGCCCCGGTCATTGATTTCCTGGTCGAGATGATATTCATCCCATACCGGTTCCGGGACAAGATACTTCTTCAGCCGCTCCTGGATAGCCATTTCCACTTCCACATCCCGTTTGTTGTAGGACTTGAACA
>OGZF01001411.1_pt1 | contig 14827 bp, 12 predicted proteins | sample 1576771 | NCBI WGS metagenome assembly OGZF01 (sample SAMEA3541536, study PRJEB24748) | human gut metagenome | biome: human gut; feature: human-associated habitat; material: faeces | place: China | collected 2012
TTTCCAATGTTTCCATCGCATCCTTATACTCTTGGTAAATACTATCATTCATATTGTCATCTACTCCTTCCAGCACTAATTCCTTTCCATTGCCTAATATAATAATATCTCCGGGATTTTTCCACAAAATAGTCAAATTGCTAATAAGTTTTCTTACCTTTTCGTTTGCTTCTCTATTATATTCAGCTTCAATATTTTTCCAACCATTTATATCTTTAGAAACAGGTTTAGGCTCTATTAATTTAAATTTTTCAAAAAAATCATTCCATTCTCTTTTGATAAAATTTAATAACTCATTTCTATTTTCATCAGCTGGATTATCTTTTGTGTACATAGTCAAATCGTCTATTAACGTCTGATAATATTGCCAAACGATTCTAAAGAGTACTAAATTACTTCCAAACGATTCTCCAAGCTTGTAACTATCTTTATTTTCCCAACACGCATTTTTAACATAATCTTTCGGATGAGAACCTCCTGTGAAATAGTGCTCCTCACCGTTTATACTTATTGTTCCACCGTTATATAAACAACGCTCTGTTGCTTTACCTCCTCTTCTGATTTTGTCATGCTGAAGATTCGTTGCAACTAAAGTTGCTTGATAAGTAATTCCATCTACTTCCATTTCTCTATAGCATACTTTTCTGCTAAACAAAATTCTATTTTTTATTGTATCATTTGAAAGTAACTTTTGTTCAATAATTCTACCCACTAAATTTTCTATAGGAATTGAACTACATCTTCTAGTTGAGTCTTCCTCTACGAAACGCTGAGGTGTTACAAACATCTTATATGCAGTAAAGCACTTTGGCTCGACTTTCTTCTTGTATTTCTTTTTTTGGTTACATGTTGTCATTAATAATCTTACCGCTTCTTCTGCAGCATTATCCAATATTCCCTCAGAAATGTACTGTTTTAGCAATGGAACTAGTTGATATTTTATTTTCAACATAACATTTCCATCAAAGTACCCATGGCCGATCATATATCTATTCTGTTCATATGTACTCAATCCACGTTGTATATCAAGATGATTTAATACAAGACTTCTAACTTGATTATATAATTTTGTATTTTCAGATTCAGCATCTTCAGTAATATATCTAATGTCCGCCATTATTTCCATAATGTAAAACTTCCCAAGCAACTGCGTTGAAATTGGAATTGCTCCAATTTCAGAATCGTTATAAGTGCCAACTATGTAAAAATTAGGCGTAATTTCAATAGAAGTGTTCTCATTTAACTTAATTTTTTTGTCTTCGCCTTCTGCACCTATAGCTTCTACAGCATCACCCAAAACAGAAGATAAATCATTCCTCTGAACATCATCTAACAATAATACATACTTTGTTCCTTTCCCCAAATGATAATCTTTAGCTGCTTTTATTATTGTTTCAACAAGAATCTTATCCTTATATTCAAACTTAATCTTTCCTGAATCTGTATCAGCGCTAATACCTCCAACAATATCCTCATAAGTTACACTACTGTGACAAGATACTATTTCTAATATAACTGCTTGTTCTGTACTTTCAGGATAACAACTATATTTCCTTTCTATAAGTTGATTAGCTGCTTGTTTTGCTAAATATGTTTTTCCAACACCCGTAGTTCCTGTAAGCAAAACTGCTTTTTTTCAAACAAAGCTTTTGTAATTTCAGACAACAACTGTTTAGTCTTTAATGTCATCACACCACCACCTAATAATTTAAATACTCTTCAAGCAAATCACTCAATGCAAGCGCTACCCTTTTAGCTAACTGCGGAGGAACTGCATTCCCTATCATCTGATAAGCACTACCCTGTGCTCCTACAAAATCAAAATCATCATCAAAAGATTGCAATCTTGCAGCCTCTCTAACTGTTATGGTTCTGCTTTGCTTTGAATCATAGTGAATAAATCTATTACCATCTTTATATAAATGCGCTATGATTGTTGTGCTTGGAAGATCTGGTTCCAATACATGGTATCTATGTATCGGAGATTTTGATCCTACTTTTTTTTCGTATAATTCACTTATTTTCTTGCTGTCATATTCACGTTTACCTGATTCAATATCCTCTGCTAATGTTTTGAAAGTATCCATATCTCTCAAGTTGTGATATCTAGGTTTATGCCAAGACACTTGCGTCTCAGGAGAATTATGAGATTTTCTTTTTTTGTGGTGTTCCTCATCATAAAATGGCATACACGCAGGTAAATCTCCAATTGCTTCCCTCACAGTCTTTTTCTTTTCCTCTTTATATTTGGGCAACAATTTTTCATAAAACTCTCTTAAAATTTTCTGTGTGAATTTATATCTTAACTTATCAATACCTACAATAATCATTCTTTCCCTATTCTGAGGAACCGCAAAATTACTAGCATTTACTTTTGCTATTTGTAAATCATCTATAATATCATATCCTATATTGCTAAATCCTTGACGAATAAGATTTGTAATAGGAATTCCTCCAGGAGCTGCGCTTAAAATTCCAGGCACATTTTCAAAAACAAAAACTTTAGGTCTATATCTATCTACAACATTAAGATAATGTTCAAATAAATAATTTCTATAATCGTCTCTCATACCATTTTCATCGCGTACTCTCCCCGCTACAGAATATGCTTGGCAAGGAGGTCCACCTATTATTACATCTATTCCTCTTGCCTTATTAACAAAATAATCCAATCCTTTTCCAATCCCAAATTTTGAATCATTCCATCCTTTAAATAATTCACTTTCACGCTGAATATCAAAATGCATAACTCTATCTGATGCATCTTTTATTCCCCACTTATCTTCAAGTCTACGAATCAGCGTATTTACTTGCGGTTTGAGCCACTCCACAGCTGCAATATCTATATATTTTCCTGTCTGAAGAAATCCATCTTCAAGACCACCACATCCAGCAAATAAATCTATAAATTTATATTTTGCCATTTTATTCTCCATCCTTTAAATATGGTAATAAGGCTTCAGCTACAGCCTGTCCTAATATCGGTGGAACTGCATTACCAACTTGACGATATTGTTCTGACTTATTTCCATAAAAAATGAAATCATCTGGAAAGCTTTGAAGTCTTGCACTCTCTCTTACTGTTGGGATTCTATTCCACTTATAATGAAAGTGTGATCTATGACCTGTATTAATGGTTCGTGAAGGTTTGTTACTATGATATCTTGTAAGCGCCTCATGATATTTATATATTCCTTGATACTCCTCTGGAAGTGATTTATAATTCTTTCCTTCTGGAACTAAAGAAATCATATGTTTTGTTTTATCAATAGGTATGCTCCCAATATGGTTTCTAACCTCTTTTGAATGCGCTCTCATTCTTTTTTGATAATCATTCTGAGCAGGTAATGCATAATCTTGAACATCATCTCCATATATTATATTACCCTCAGCTGTTTGAAGAGATGGTAAATCTCCAATTGCCTCTTCGCATGTAATATAATGTTCTTTATCAATTATCGGATTTGGAAAAACAAAATCTTCCCTTTCATCCCTTAATCCTACAAAAAAAACTCTTTTCCTAATTTGTGGAATTCCGTAATCTGGTGCATATAGTAATTTAGGAATCATTTTATATCCAATTTTAGAAAAATCTTCAACAACTCTTTTTGCTCCTATTCCTCCATTTGTTTGAATCATACCTGGAACATTCTCTAAAACAACAACTTGTGGTTTAATTCTATCAGCCAACTCTACCATAGCTGTATACAATGTATTTCTTTTATCATTCATGTCTCTTGGTCCTGCAACTGAAAATCCCTGACACGGTGGACCTCCTACTAAAACATCAATTTTTATATTGTTATGCTTCAAGTAATTTATAATTACATCTATATTATTGTGATTAAACAAATCCAATTTCATAGCTTCAGCGCAACCATGATTTGCTTTGAATGTTTTAAGTGCAGCATCATCAAAATCTACTCCTAAAACAATATCATATCCCGCATCATAAAACCCTCTTGAAAGACCACCAGCTCCTGAAAACAAATCTAATACTTTAAATGCCATTATTTTATCCTCGCTTCGTTATTAATTATTATTCAGCACTCTGGCCACTTTGAACCCATTCATCTAATTCTGAAAATTTAAATTTCCATTTTTTACCAATTTTATGTGCCGGAATATCTTTACCTCTTCTTATCCAGTCTCTTATTGTAACTGTTTTTACTCCAAGATATTCTGCTGCATCATCTATACTAATCCATTTTTCATTTAAATTATTATTAATCATTTTATATCACCCAGTCTTATTAACTAATTATCCTCATATAGCCTATCATAATATACTATATATTTCAATTTGTTTATTGTTATTTGTTAATATTTGTATTTGTTTTCGTGGTTTTATTGTACCATTTATTTCCCCGGCCTGCATATCATCACCAATCCACCATTATGATAATTACCCAAGCATACTCCATGAGCTTCATCCACAGCTTCAACCATCTTTCCATTGCCCACATAAATTCCAACATGGCTGATGTTCTTATACCTTCCATTGGTTGTATAACTGTAGAAAATCAAATCTCCCGGTTGTAAATTTTCTTCTTTCACTGTCTTATCTTTTAGACCTTCCGCTTCTGCAGCCGCAGTTGTTCCACCACTAAACGATATGTCAACACCTGCTGACTTCCACGCATAGTATGCCAAGGAACTACAGTCAAATGCTTTTCCACTGTTTCTTAACGGCTGACTGTAAGGATATCCTACTTTTGACAAAGCAAATGAAGCAACAGCCTTTTGTATTGGATTTAAAATCTTGTCTGTTATGTTGCTTATTTCCTGAGGAGTAAGACTTCCCTGTAATCCACTTATCTGACTTCCACCAGAAGGATTGTTTGTTATGTAAGCACTCATCAATTGATTAAGTGTTGCCGTTCTGTCCTCGTCAAACTGATACTCTGTTGCCATTTCAGTATATGTTTTTAGTGTAATTCTCACCTCTAAGTACTTTGTCTTCTTTTTGCCTTTTTTCTCTGTTACATTCTCCGTGGTGTACTTACACATGTCATCAAACACTGCTTTCAAATTTTGCTTGTTCGTTTCATTCATTTTTGTCGCGGTATTTTCATATCCGTACTTAACCATGTATACACTCATAATGTCGTAATAATTGGACGGTTCACTATTCATTCCTTCATAATCCACATATACCTTTCTTCCCCTGTCAGCGTCCTTGTGTTCATCAATCAAAGTCTGCACTTCCTGATTAAATTCTGAAACATACTGTGTTGTCACTGACTGTATTGTGTCTCCACTTTCCAATGGTGGAAGAAACAATGCAAATGGTGAATTGTACAGAATTGCAATTACGGCAAACACAATTCCGGTTGCAGCTATTACAATTATTAAAATTGGTGTAATCAATGGTGCCAACAAGGATACTGCTCTTTTGATCATAAAAGTCATTTTGTTTCTTACCATGCTCCCTACAAGTTTGAAAAGGCTGTCATTCTGCTCTTCATTTGGTTTCAGCTTGTCCATAAAAAATTTCATCATTCTACTTCTTTGCTCTGCCTTGTAAAATGTATTGTCAATCTTTATTCCTGCTGCTTCGCCTGCAGCCATTCCTATCAAAGTACCTTCCGGTCCTGCCACTGAACCTGCCACTGCCGTTCCAGCCTTGGTTGCAATCTTTGCACTTTCCTTTGCCACTTTCCTGCCGTTATCTTTAGCCATCTTTTTTGATATTTTCTTTACCGCCTTTCTGCCTGACTTTTTTGCTAATTGTTTACCTTTATTAACCGCTCTCTTTCTCACCCTGCTTCCTACGACTTCTTTTTGAAGTTTTGAAACTTTTGCCTTTTTTCTAATTCTATTACCTTCATTTACAATGCTCTTTATAGGCTTTATTGCCATTCCTGTAGCTTCAAAAGTTTCCTCAATGTTTTCACCACCTTCAATGTTGTCTACAATCTTTGACTCGGCTACTTTTCTCATTGTTCTTACATTATTCTTCGTCCTTGTAGACATTACTTTGTTATCTATTTTTAAATCTCGCTTCTTATGAATCTTGCCATCTTGCTTCTTGTGTATTTTTATTTCAACTTCTTTTTCTTTACCTATTTTCATGTTGTCCTCCTTTATTTTTTCGTAAAAAAATACGCCAAGGTTAACTTTTACATTAACTTGGCGTTTTATATAATTCTTTTTATTATCTAATTAGATAACATACTTACAAATTGGAAATTGTCAAACACTTTTTCTTTAATGCTATCTTTATTCGCATGCCATATGCTTGAACAACTATAGCTAAAACAGTGCTTATTCCTTACGCTGTCTGTATATTTTCTCTCTAATAAAAATTCTCAATTCAAAGAACAGCATAAATAGAGTAGCAACCAAAAATCCAATCATCAATATTTTATGGCAGATTACAAAATAAACAATATATGCTACGATAGCCACCAAGTATACAATCATCAAAATGTGCCACTTTTTAGCGGAACTATCAGTAATTATTTTCTTTGTTACGGCAACATCATCCTTAATCAGCTCGTCCAAACTCAATCCAAATTCATCGCTAATCGCTATTAGATTAGCAATATCGGGAATACCTTTATTAGTTTCCCATTTTGTAATTGCTTGTCTTGATACATTTAGTCTTTCAGCAAGCTGCTCCTGTGAAAGACCTGCTTGTTTTCTGCGTTCTTTGATCTTTTCTCCTAAATTCATTTTTAAGTCCTCCTTATTTTTAGTACACTCATTATAACAATTTTCTAGTTTTTGACAAGAAACCACTCTTTACAATGCCTGCTTTTCTTTCTCCAGCCTTTCCATCTTCTCATACATATTAGTATTATAAAGCCTGTAAAGTTCACTGTCCTTTGTTATCACATTGTCAAACGGTACCATTCTGCTTCCGCATTTTATAAGCCCGCATCCTGACGGTGAATCTATCACATAGTTAAGCTGCTCTTCTGATATTTCCAGAGACTCCACTATCTTTTCTATGTCCTTACTTGACTGATTTAATAACAATATGAATGCAGAGTTTGAAAGCATTGTTGTGCTTGTCTCACTCATAAGAAGGTCAACTATGTTCTGTGTGATTCCTGTACAAAGTCCTCCCTGCTTTCTTACCTTTTTCCACATCTGGCGTAGATATTCTGCACTGAACGGTGAATTTAAAAGAACATGCACCTCATCAATGTAAAACCATGTTGCTATTCCCCTTTCTCCATTGTCAATTATCTTCTGCTGTATTGTTTCCATCATTACAAGCATTGCAAGTGGGGCAAGGGATTCCCCAAGATCTCTTATTCCATACACAATGAATCTGTTGTTTACATTTATGTTTGTCTGATGATTAAATATGTTCAATGCTCCGGTAACAAATATTTCAAGCCCAAGTGCCACGTCTCTTGCTTCCTTGTCTTCCTGTTCAAGAAGTCTGTTGTACAAGTCTTCCATTGTTGGAACGTATTTTTCCCTGCTTCTTGCAATGTCCATGTACAAATCCTAAATGCATCTTGAAATGATAGAACGCTGCTGTGGTGTTATTTCTTTCATTATCTGCTCACAGATGCTTAACATGAACTGGCACTTATCCCTTACCCAGCCCTTACTGTCCAATACATCAAGGTTCCACACATCCATGTCCATGGGATTAATGTAGTTTCTTGTGTTTGTTGAAATGTTTATGTAAGTTCCATTCTATTTTTCAGTGACATCCTCATATTCATTCATTGGATCTACTGCAATTACATTGTCATCTGTTGAGAGTAAAACCGACCCCATTTCCATCTTTGCCTGAAATGACTTTCCTGCACCTGACACACCAAATATAAATCCGTTGCCGTTTAAGAGCTTCTTTCTGTTGCCCACAATTATGTTTTTTGATATCTGGTTTACGCCATAGTAAATGCCGTTTCTGTCACAAAGTTCCTGCACATTAAACGGCATCAGCACTGCAAGACTCTGTGTAAGCATTGTTCTCATTGTTTCAATCTGTCTTACTCCTATTGGAAGTGTTGTGTTAACTGCTTCCCTCTGTTTGTACATGCATGTGTCAACAGCACATCCTGCTCCCTTTGCAATGGAGTCAACTGTCTCACAGATGCTTTCAAGTTCATCCCTGTTATCTGCCATGACAATCATTGTCACTGAAACATAATAAAGGCTTTCGTCATTTTCCCTTACGTTGTTCATTATCTCCTCAATGTCCTTTTTCTTCTGTCTTGTTGCATATGAAATATCTGATGAAAAGTCATTGTTTCTGTTTCTTGTTCTCTGCTGTTTTATTATGTCTGACTCAATGCCTAAATACTTTTTCTGCAGCATCTTCATTGTCAGGTCCTTTGGCACCGGAACCACATCCACACTTGTAACCGAATGTACCGGCAGAAATGTCAGCTCCGTAAAAAATCTGTCAGAAAGGTATGTGGGATATTTCTTTATGAAAAGAACCCTTCCAACCTTTCCCTCATCCTCAAAATAGTCAGGATGATATTTTATCCTTGTGTTGCAGATTTCATTTCTAAAGTCTGTTCCTGTAATTCTTCCCTGTCTTATGTCAAAGTTAAATTCATCCTCCCTTCCAAGTCTGTAATAGTCGTGAAGAATCTTTAATCTTTCATTTCCTGTAAGTGGTGTCAGTTTTGAACCAAGTTCGGCAAAACTTCTAAATATTGATGCCTCAATTGTTGCAAACTGAGCCTTTGCCTCCTCAAAGTTCTTTCTCTCAATTGTTATGGTAAGATATCTTTCCTGCTCTATGCCCTGTCTTCCCTCAAGTATCTTTTCCTTAATGATTCTGTTGTAACTTTCCCTCATCTTATCGAATCCGTCATTTCTGTACTTAAGCATTACCTCATTTCTCAGCACATCCATGTCCTTGTTTTTATTGTTGACTGTTATCTTGAATGTACAGTCAAATGAATTAAGGCACCTGCAGTATCTCTGAAAGAAGCTTTCCTGTTCATCCTCTGAACGTGTGGCATAATTGACATCACTGAATCTGTATGTCTTTGAATACTTTCCATCCGCCACCTCAAATATTCCGCTTTCCGAAATCTTTAGTATTTCTATTGTTTCCTGCACCGACTTTGGTGATTTGTAAAGTGGCTCTGATGCCTTCTTTATTTCAGAAAACCTGTCCTTAAATATGTTCATTCCTGTTCCTCCGTTTATTTTCCTGTGTTAAATTTTCCTGTACGTTTCTCATTTCCTGTTTTTGTCACTTCTTTTGTTTTTTCCTTTTGTCTTCCTTTTTTCTCTGCCGTTCCTCTTCCATTCTCATTCTTTTTATGGTTTTCTCACTTTCCTCCGAAATGTATGTAAGTGGTCTGTTCTTAAAAGCGAACCACAGTTTTCTTTTAAACATCTGTGTAAAACTCATTCCCTGATATGAATAAAATCCGTTTAATGCAAGTGGTGTCACCACGGGAATAGCAATGTATGCACTTCCCGTAAGCCCCACATATCTGTATGTAAGAAGAACTATTGCACCACCGCATGCAACTGATGCGATGGAAAATATCAGCTGTCTTGCAGTAAGTCCCATCACCACTGACTCCTGATATTTTTCTATGTCCTTGTTAATTGATATGTTCATCTTTTCCTCCTGTTTCTATAATCCAAGTGCCTTACTTGTAAGACCCTGTGCTCCCTTCACTGCTCCGACTGTCATTGCCACACTGAATGTAAGTTCACACATGTACATCAGTGCCTTTGTCCAGTCTGCGTAATCGCTTGTAAATGTTGGCAGTCCTGCATTCAAAAATGCATTGCACACTATTATTGCAAGTGCCATTGTCACTGCCTCCAGCACTATTGACAGAAAGTACTTTGCATAGCTTACTGCCGAGTGACTTACCATTCGGTTTCCGCTTACTGTTGAAAATGCAAGTGCGCCAAATGGCACAACCACAAGTATTTTTAAGAATCTGAAATACACGGTGTATATGAGCATGAAACCGCAGAAGATGATTACAAGTGCAATGATTACTGCAAGTATCATCATTAAAAGGCTTTCTCCGAATCCAAGGTCCTTTATGATTGTCTGCTGTTCACTTGGTATCTTTAACTTGGTTGTTGTTCCCTGTGTCATGAGCCCCACCAGATTCCCAGCTGATGTAAAGAATGCCTTCATTATTGTCACGTTATTTGCAACAAGCCATTCAGCTATTCCTATTCTCATTAACATCCTTAGTATGGTTTCAAATCTTACCTCTTCCTTTACGTCAATGCTCTCCGAACAGAAACCTATTACAAAGAACAGAACCACCAGTGACGAACCCACCGCCACAAATATGGGCTCAAGGTTTGCCACCACTGCCCATGGGCCTCCGTTCTTGAAGCTTACCGGGGACTGCCCCAGCAGTTCAAAAACAAGAGACACCTTGTCATTCCAGAAATCAACAACCGTCTGCAAAAGATCAAGGATTACACCGCCTAAGCTAAATATGTCCATAATCTCTTACCTCCCTTAGAATCCTAATATTCCAAGTACTGATGAAATGCCTGCCATCATTACTCCTGCAACAATTCCCTTAAGTGCCGAGTTCATTGTCGATGAATCCTGTGCCTGATATGCCTGTGCAAACTCCATTACATTCTTTGCAAGAATGATTACGCCGATTGCCCCAATGATTGCAAGTACAAGTGTCTTTAAGTTATCAAGTGGTTTTGTAACTGAACTTGCATCTCCCGCAGCAAGTACATTGCTTACATCCATTACAGTCATAAATACTGCACCTGAAAGTACAGCCATTACGTTTTCTTTTTTCATTTTGATTTTCTTTATAATCTTTCTCATTTCTTTCTCCTTTGCTAATCTCTTTTACTTAAATGTTCGTTTCTTTTCTTAGCCATTTCTTCTGCTGAAGTTGTTGGGTAAAGATAACTAAGAAGTATTGAAAGTTTCATGTGTGCATCAAGCGATTTTGTTATTTCCTCAATCTGCTCTCTTGAAAAATCCATCATGCACATTCGGTTTGTTATCTCATCCATAAGCTCCTGTTCTGACATGTTTTCTAAAATATCTGTTCTTGATATTGTTTTTGCACTACCTTCATCACCGGAACTTTCACTTTCATTTGAATTTTCAAAATAAAGTCTTTTTGTATCATCAAGCATCATTACTTCTTCCAGTGACATATCTATGATGTGAACAACTTCATTTTCTTTTTTATATTCCTTGATGTCATTTATCTGTTTTTCACTAAGAAGTTTAACCGGTCTTAAACTTCCTTGGTTTAAACTTGGATCATGAATATATGCTTTTCCACCACCATCTTCTGTCTGTGAAAAATTCTTATGTCTAAATGGAATATACTTATCATCAAATATTGGATTAAAGCCTTTAATGAAAATGAGACACTTTTTATTACTCATATTTCTTACTTCATCCGGTGTCATCAGTTCCCTTCCAAGCACATCATAGTTTCTTGAAGCACTACCATGTACACCTCTTGTTTCTCCTGTTGACCTTTTGTCAATAGTACTTTTACCAAGCATTTCAGATATGTATTGATGAGTTGATTTTTCATTACCGCCAAGGTATACAAGAGTGTCACAGTTACCTGTAATTGTTTCCCATGTATCCTTAAACAAAGCCTTAATCTGTGCCAGATTCTGAATGATTATTATTGCACTTATTCTTCTGCTTCTCATTGTTGAAAGTAGTGAGCAAAAGTCATCAGGCAATGCAACATTGGCAAACTCGTCCATCATAAGAGTTACCTGAATCGGTAACTTACCATCATTCTTAAAGTCTGCCTGAAAATACAGTTCCTGAAATAGCTGTGTATAAAGCATTCCTACAATGAAGTTGTAAGACTTGTCTGAATCAGGAATAATACAGAACAATGCTGTTCTTGTATGTTTGTCACCATTTACACCTATTCCCAGTTCCTCTAAATGCAAGTCATCTTTTGACAGAATTCTAAGTATCTGTGGATTTTCCAATAATGCAAGCCTTGAATTGGCACTGATTATGATGGAACGCACCGTATCTCCTGCACCTCTTATTACTTTCATGTATTGCTTATAGGCAGGATGATTTTGCTTAAGCTTGCTTGTCTTTGCAAGCTGTTTCATCTTCTTTGTAAGTTTTGAATCATTGCCTTTGGCATCAACTTCTGCCTCTGAAAGTAAATCAAGTACTGACTGAAAGTTCTTTCTGTTTGGTGGCATTTCAAGCCATACATAATAAAACAATGCCTGCAAAAACATACTTTCAGATTTCTCCCAGAAAGGATCTGATGGTGCTGTTTCCTTTGGTGTTGTATTGCTTATTATGTTTGTCACCAGCTTTACAACATCATTTTCTTCTCGTATGTATCTGAAAGGGTTATAGCCGTCTGACTTTGCCATGTCTATCAGATTAAGAACCTTCACGTTATAACCGTTTTTCTTTAACATATTTGCCGTGGCTCTTGCGATTTATAGCAATAGGTAAGGATTTGATATTATCTCCACCTTTTCCCCTGCTCTACACCGTACGTGAGACTTTCGCCTCATACGGCGTGCCATCATACATTTGCAAATTATTTATTGTCTAAACCTTTTGGTAATCATAATTTTGCCTTATATAATTAACTTTTTTCCATTGTTCTTCATTCAACTTAAATTTTCTTAATAAACCTTGGGCTTCAACCATCTTTCTCGTAAATATTGCCTTGTACACATCTGAATTTATAAAGATTATATTTCCGTGATTATTAGTTCCCCTCTTTTTTAAAGGTTTCTTTCTAATGCACTTCATATGGCTAACATCTAACTTCTTACCCGTTATGTAACAATTTCCTTGCTGAATGACATATGCTGATAAACTATTGTCATTAAATTCTATTGTTTCTGTTGGGTCTCTCATTTTAGCTATGGCTTCAAATTCTCTTTGTGTAATAAGCATTAAATTCTTGTGTATTTTCTCTCGACCTTTTGAAGTATAATTACTTATTTCCTGAGAAAAATTCATAGGACTCCTATGGTGAACTCCCGTTAATGGGAGTAAACACATATCTCCTATGGTTACAATTTTTGTTTCTTTCTGAATACCAATTGTTTGTTTTTGAAAATTAATGTCTGTTTCCTTAAATGGAATTGTTTTGCTAATGTCTCTAAGACGTATTCTTATGGTTGGTAAGAGAGCGTAATTCACATCCGTTAAATTGTTGTAAATATTTGTTGCTATGCAATAATAATTTTGTATTCCTCTAATGGCTGAATTATAGTTTTTAATTGCCACTGTTGGGTTATCTTTTCGAATGTTAATTATTTTGGCTTTTAGATTGCTTTTTGCATTCTTAATTGCCTTGTCACTCATATCAGTCTTTGCTATATAACCATATCTGGTCTTTCCCTTTGGAACGACTTTTATTTTAAAACCTAAATATGTTGATGAGTTTTTCTTAAGATTTATGACTTTCGATTTTTCTTCACTTATATCCAATTGCAATCTTGTTTTTAAGAAATCCACTGTTGCGTGATACCATCTCTGTGCTTCGTTATAACTTCCACACATTATTTTGAAATCATCTGCATATCTTATTAGAAATCCATCTTTCAGATTGGTGTATTTCTTCGCATATGTTCGAAATGCTGCAACATTGGACATTCTGTTTGGTTTGAATGTTTCCCATTGATTACTTATCCACCAATCTAATTCATTTAAGACTATTAGGGATAGTAGTGGACTTATTATTCCACCTTGTGGTGTACCTTTTGTTGGTATTCCTTCTCCCTTTATTTCTGACTTAAGTATCTTACTTATGATACTTATTAAACGCTTGTCTCTTATTCCAAGTGTCCATATCTGTTTCAAAAGTTTTCCGTGGTCGACATTGTCGAAAAACCCTTTTATGTCAACATCAACACAGTAGTAATGCTTGTACATATTTATCATACTAACTGTTCTACTAATTGCGTGATGTGTGTCTCTGTTTGGTCTAAAACCATATGAATGGTTGTGAAACTTAGGTTCACAGATTGGTTCAAGTACCTGCAATATGCATTGCTGAATCAATCTGTCCCATATACACGGAATACCCAATGGTCTTTTCCTGTCACTTCCTGGTTTTGGAATGTACACTCTTCTGACAGACTTAGGTTTGTAGTCATCTAACATCTCTCTCACTGTATTAATCACAGTTTCATCTGTTAGTTCTTTAATGTCGTCTATTGTCTTTCCATCAGTTCCCTTGGTATTACTACCTTTATTACTCTTTAGGTTTCTATATGCTAACCTGATATTTTCTTCTGAACCAATAATCTCCAGTAACTTATAAAAGTTGTTACCGTTTTTACTTGCTGAATACAATGAATCATATACTTTTTGCATATCATAATATTCGTTGTATCTCAATTTGGTTTTCTTTAGCATGGTCTGTAACCTCCTATCTGGGAGTGATTACATCTCTTAGTCTTACTCGAACCCATACCATTCGACTTTAATTTGCTTAACTGTATGACTAGAGGTCTTCCCTCCACCGCTTATTATCACGGTTTCTTCGGTACTATACCTCCGCTTTCACTGACATAATCTCACTTATATCACTATTGTGATTTTCCCGTTTGATACGTTTCGTAGAAAGTAGATTCTCCACGCTGTCAGCTTCCAACGTTCCAAACACACTATCTGTACATATATCCTTAGGTCTCTGCTATAGTCCTGTCAGCTTGGATGTGCCTGTAACACAACATGGTCGTTCGTAGGGCGAATTTCTACTAAACCACACCGGCTGCGCTTAAACGCACCCATACATTTCTATATGGTCTTCTTATAGACCCGTACATTCGCGGATTCGTCAGTTCGCCCGCTACGGTGAACATTCTAACCATGGGTATTTTGTAGACCCTTGGCATATAGGCAACACAGTCT
>OGZF01001415.1_pt1 | contig 14801 bp, 13 predicted proteins | sample 1576771 | NCBI WGS metagenome assembly OGZF01 (sample SAMEA3541536, study PRJEB24748) | human gut metagenome | biome: human gut; feature: human-associated habitat; material: faeces | place: China | collected 2012
AAGAAAAAGAAGCGGCAGTTTCCTGAAATACAAAATGTAAATCAGACTGTCGCTTCTTTGAGAAATTATTCGGCTGTATTATCTTTTACTTCCGCAAGCATAATCTGCTCAAGTCTGTCAATATCTGGAAATACCACTTTTTTGCCTCTGGAATGAAGTTGACGAATTTTTTTCATACGTGTTGTTACTTCCTTGTGAATGGAATGCTTAACAGGAACCGGATTATCATTTCGAGTATGTATATGGTCAAGATAGTAATCTCTGATTGGAAACATATTCTGGAGAAGAAAAGCAGCTTCTTTTCCATCAAATTCGCCTAAAACAATCGTTAGGCACTTTCCGTATTTAGCCATTTGTTTATCGTGTATTGTTTTAAACTTTTCTACACGAGAACTGAGCGGAACCATCCATAACAGAGAAGTTTTATTGTCACGCAGACAGTAAAAAGTAGGACGGTATGTACCACCTTCTTTGTTCTGCATTAAGTTGGAATCCTGTACTTTCTCAAAATATTCATCTTTAATATGGTAAACGTACCCTTCTTGATATATCATGTTCATCACCTATAAAAAAAGCCCTGCCATGCGGCAGGGCCGAAATTTTCGAGCCGGACATTTATTAGACGCTTCCGGTGAGCGAACAGTATTTTCGAGCCGATCACTTATAAGCCGCCAACGGTGGGCGAACAATATTTTCGATGACAGAAATCCTGTCTCTATCATTATTATATGGTTGTAATGAAAATATGTCAATAAAAAGTAAAAAGAAGTATTTGGAATAGTTGGAACAAGTACTAAAATATAGTTGGGACAATAAAAGAAAGTTATATTGCGAGGAAGATTATGAAGAATAAAAAGATTAAATGCGATATATATACCAGAGTATCCACAACCATGCAGGTAGATGGCTACAGTCTGGATGCTCAGAAAGAAAAACTCAAGAGATATGCGGAATTTCAGAATATGGAAATCGTAAATGAGTATTCAGATGAAGGTAAATCTGGAAAGAGCGTAGAGGGCAGACCGGAATTTCAGAGAATGTTGGATAATATTGAGAATGGAACAGATGAGGTTCAGTTTGTACTGGTGTTCAAGCTTTCCAGATTTGGTCGTAATGCGGCAGATGTTTTATAAACCGATACAAAAAAATGTGGGAATTGTGTTGCTAAGAATGCATCTTAGAAAGAAGTTTGAGTACATGTAAATGCATGGTAATAATATCTAAAAAGAGAAGATACATTTTTAGTAAAAACCGCTTTTGCAATAAAAATGAAATAGTTTTATAATAAAATTAACAGTGGGAAGCGTAATAGTAATAGGAGATAATCAAAGCTCTTTTGTACGTTATACTTTTACGGAATAAAAGTGTTGGTCAGTAAGGAGAGAAGTTTATGAAATATGAAATTGGAGACTTGGTCAGTAAACCAGTTACAGGTATTTGTAAAATAGAGGATATTTTATATTTGAATCCGCAGGACGAAAGAAATAATAAATTGTATTATCTGATGAAACCAATTGAAGATGAAAAAGAAAAAATATATGTTCCGGTTTCAAACGCAGATTCAAGGCTGAGACTGTGTATGACAAAGAAAATGGCATGGAGTTTGATTAAACGAATTCCAGAGATTCCAACAGCATGGGTGAATAATGAAAAAATGAGAGAGCAGAATTATAAAGAAGCAGTAAAAGCAAATGAACCAGAAGCTTTAGTTTCTATTATAAAAATGATTTATCAGAGGAACCAGAAAAGACTTGCTCAGGGAAAAAAATGTACCGCAACGGATGCAAGATATTTTCAGACAGCAGAGAATTTATTATATATGGAATTGGGAGTGGCACTTGGAAAACCAAAGCAGGAAATATGTGAAACAATTATCGAGTATATTAACCAGAGCAAACTGTGAATTAGTGACGACGTAATATTCCCATGGCTGCTGATTTCCGGCAGATGGAGCTGCCATAGCTGCCTGGAGCAGCTGTTCTACTTTTTTCTACTCTATTTGTCTGTCCAGATAATTTCGGATACTTGTTCTGTGAAAAATTTCGTTCATTTTCTTACCTCCAATTTGTGTGCGAAAATTGTTTTTAGTAATTTATGTGACATGCAATAACTATAAATGCAGGCAACGATTTCTGCGATCCAGACTGCATACCAGCCATGTGAAATGCCAGAGATTTTTATGAAAATCAAGAGGCAGGGAACTAATAAAATAAGTTGCCTTATAGCAGCACTGACTATATTAATGATGCCGTTTCCGGTGTATTTTGGAGACAGGGAGACACAGAAGAACTACAGAGAGTAAAGAACGGAGAAAAAATTTAATACACTGAACTTATAGAAGAGAACTGTTAGTGCGTCAAAGCATTAGCAGTTCTTTTTTCGTGTAAGGGAGGTGGTGCCGTTGGGCTGCGGAATACAATTTCTCGGATGAATCTATATCCGATACAAGGTCTGCAATTCTAATCTAAAACAAGGCAAATCTAAGGAGACAATATTATGGCATTTAAGAAATTTTGTTTTTGGTTAGAAATAAAGTTCAGTAAAAAATTAAGCAAAATTCACTTAATTTAAACGTGAAATTAAGTTTTCCTGTTGTTATGATAATAAAAGAAACAGACAGGTCTTGCTGCGATATGGCAGAAGATGCGGGAAGATCATTGCGAAAAGGAGGAAAAAAATGAAGCAGTATGAAGTATTTGAACTGGTGCTGAACGGACAGCCGCCGGAAGGATCAGAAGCACTTGCGGAGGTGAATGCTGTTTTTTCACTGGACGGACAGGAAAAGGAAGTAAAAGGATTTTATGACGGAAACGGAGTCTATAAGGTTCGTTTTCTGCCGGAAAAATGTGGGGTCTATTCCTGGAAGGTGAGCGGTGCTGTCGTGGATGAGGGAACAGAAGAATGTGTTCCGGGAGATGGACACGGTCTGGTCCGTGCAGAAAAAACACACTTTGTCTATGAAGATGGAAGCCGATATATCCCATTTGGAACAACAATCTACGCTCTGGTTCATCAGGAGGATGCCCTTGTCAGGGAAACGATGGAGTCACTGAAGAAGGCTCCGTTCAATAAAGTGCGCCATTGCGTTTTCCCGAAATCCTATGAGTTCAATCAGAATGAACCGCCCTGTTTTGCATTTGAAAAGGACGGAGACGGCAAATGGGATGTGAATCGTCCGAATTACAAGTTCTGGGAAAGACTGGAAAAAGCAATCCTTGAACTTGCAGACATGGGTATTGAAACGGATCTGATTTTGTTCCACCCATATGACAGATGGGGGTTTGCAACAATGACTGCAGAGGAGAACGAGATCTATCTCAGATATGCGATTAGAAGATTGGCCGCTTTTCCCTCTGTCTGGTGGAGCATGGCAAATGAATATGATATCTGTTTCGCAAAGACTGTAGAAGACTGGGCGAGATTCGAGGAGATTATCAAAGAGGAGGATCCTTACGGTCATCTGCTCAGCAATCATTACTGCATGAAACCTTATGACAACAGCAGAGAGAACATTACTCATCTTAGTATGCAGAATATCCTGTTCTATAAAGCGCCCCAGTGGATTAGAGAATACAAAAAGCCTCTGATTTATGATGAGTGCTGCTATGAAGGGGATATCCATCTTTCCTGGGGAAATATTTCTGCGGAGGAAATGGTACATCGGTTCTGGTGTGCATATTGTGACGGGGCATTTGCGACCCATGGAGAGACTTTTCTTTCAGACGATGATGTGCTCTGGTGGGCAAAAGGCGGAAAACTCAAGGGAAAAAGTCCGGAAGGGATCGCGTTCCTTCGTGAAGTGATGGAAAGTCTGCCTGGGGCACTGGAACCCTGGGATGAACCGGTCTGGACTTTGTATGAGCCGGATCTTCAGGACGGTGATGCTCCTGCAGATCTGATGGAGAATCCCTTTTTTAAACTCCATGCAAGTCTGACAGAGGCGGAAAGAGACGCTCTGAATCTGAAAGACAGTGCATACTGCGGACATTATGAGGAGAAAGCATTTATCAAATATTACGGTATACAGCAGCCGGGAAGATCCTGCATGTTCCTTCCGAAAAACCATACCTACAGAATCGAGCTGATCGATACAAGGGAGCGGAAGAAATCTGTTCTCATGAACGGGGCTTCCGGTACAGTGTGGTTTGATATGCCGGGGAAAGAAAAAATGGCGGTTTTTGCAATAGCGACGAGCTAAAGTCCGGGCTTGCCCGAGACCTTGGATGCCGATCGTACTGAAGATCTTCAAGACATGTGGAGACCGTGTGCCTCTTGAGCAATCGAAAACCAGATATCACGGAAAAACTCAGCGTGGATATGGATGATTACTACCGTATTGTAAATGGTAAAGATCTTAAATAAAACCGAATAATACACTGAATCAAAGCAGGATAGAAGCTGTTGATGCGTTAGAAGATAACGTGTCAGCAGCTTTTTCTTGTGGGTCGGATAGTAAAATGTAGGTGGATGTGGTAAAATGAAATGAACGTCTTGTCAAGAGATGAAAGTATTTCATATGGTTTTTCAACTGAACGATAAAGAACAAAAGAGTTTTTAAAGTACCTGTTTACCATAGTAGAAACGAATAAAAAGGTTGAACTTTTTCCGTGGACGAATGAGGTTCAGGCTGTGATATGGATAGTGGAATGTATCAAGATATTTTTGCTACAGAATTTGTTGATATGTTTCCACGAACAAACGGAGATATTTTGGTATAAACCATATTAGCTTGAATGGGTCTCCGATAACCGACATCAATCCGGACCTATCGAGCCAAGTGGAATATCGGGGAATATTGAGAGAACCATGGTATCATTTACAGATTACAAAAAAGTGTTAATAAGTTAAAATATGAATTATTAAAGAAAAGGAAGTTTACATCGATGTTTCAACTATTATTACTTATCATTTACTTATCATTTATTAGTTTGGGATTGCCGGATGCGTTGCTTGGAGCAGCGTGGCCATCCATGTATCGGGAATTACACGTGTCGATATCATATGCAGGTGCAATTTCGATGATCATTGCATTTGGAACCATTATTTCCAGTTTGCAGAGTGATCGACTGACGAGAAAATTAGGAACGGGAAAGGTAACTGCAATCAGCGTAGCGATGACGGCGGTCGCGTTATTTGGATTCTCCACCAGTCATTCTTTTGTGGCATTATGTTTGTGGGCGATTCCTTACGGACTCGGTGCGGGAAGCGTAGATGCTTCTCTGAATAATTATGTGGCATTACACTATGAGAGCAAGCACATGAGCTGGCTGCATTGTATGTGGGGAATCGGTGCGGCAGCAGGACCATACATTATGGGATATGTCCTGACAAACGGAAGAAGTTGGAATAGTGGATATCGTGTGATATCTGTATTGCAGATTATACTTACAATGATTTTGATCTTCAGCCTGCCTCTGTGGAAGAATCGACCAGAGATTATAGATGACAATGGACAGGAAGTCTCAGCAAAAGCCTTATCTTTAAGAGAAGTTATCCGAATACCGGGAGCAAAAGAAATCATGGTATGCTTTTTCTGTTACTGTGCATTGGAACAGACCGCGGGATTGTGGGCAAGCAGTTATCTGTCATTATATAAGGGTGTATCTGCAGAAACAGCAGCAACATTTGCAAGCATGTTTTACATAGGCATTACCGTTGGACGTGCGCTAAGTGGATTTGTTACAATGAAATTAAATGATGTTCAGATGATTCGGTTAGGACAAGTGCTGATTGCGGTTGGAATCTTGATTATGTTCTTACCATTTGGTCAGACATTGTCATTGGTTGGCTTGATAGTGATCGGACTTGGATGTGCACCAATCTATCCATGTATAATCCACTCTACGCCAACGCATTTTGGTGCAGATAAATCACAGGCAATTATCGGGATACAGATGGCAAGTGCGTATGTGGGAACATTGTTGATGCCACCTGTTTTTGGGTTGATTGCAAATCATATCACGGTTGCGTTATTGCCGGTGTACTTATTTATTATTTTGATTTTGATGTTTGTGATGCATGAGGCGTTGACGAAGAAAACAAAGGAATAGATTATGAATTTATTATTGACAAACTTCAATTGATGCAATTGAAAAACCAAAATATAAAGTGTTTTCGAATTCTATTCAGGTAGTACTCCCGGTTTTCACAGATATGAAAGATTTATCAACAGAAGAAAAGATGATTTGGAACTTACTAAGAGAAAAGGATGAAATGACACGGTCAGAGCTTGCGAAGGCTACAGGTTTGGGAAAAGATAAGACAATAAGAGTTCTCAATGGTCTTCTGGATAAAAATGTAATTACACGAAGAGGAGCAGGACGCGGGGGAAAATATAGGGTGAATTAGAATGTGTCAAGGTCTCTGAAATGTGCATAAATACATAAAAAATGCAAAAAATAAAAACAAAACATACAATATACACAAAAAACAATCGCGCTTTTTGAACATAAAATCAATGATAATTGTAAACAAATATATTATAATGGTATTAAATTAATTAATGCGAATGCTATTATGTATATGCTGGAGATTGGTCCAGTGTTTCTACCAACTACCGTAAAGGGTTGACTACATAATCCTATGTAGTGACTCTTTTTTTGTTTGCCTAAAAAGAGTTTTGTTTGATGCCTCTTTTTAGGCTAATATTTTTTATAGGGAGGAGGAATTTTTCATAACAAGAGCCGAACTGCATGGATGGCAGAATTGCAAAATGTGAAAGTGAGGTTATACTAATGGAAAAAAGGGATAGTTTTTTTGAAAGATTTTTTGGGATTTCACAAAGTGGTTCTACAATGAAAATTGAAATTTTAGCGGGAATAACAACATTTATTACAATCGCTTATATTCTCATTCTGAATCCACAGATTTTAGCAGACCCATATGTAATTATGGGAGATGCTGTTATGGCAGGAAAGATTTCCAATGGTGTATTTATTGGTACTTGTATTGGTGCATTCATTGGAACAATATTATGTGCTCTGTATGTAAAGGTTCCGTTTGCACAAGCTCCGGGAATGGGACTGAATGCGTTTTTTGCTTATACCGTTGTATTAGCTATGGGATATACCTATAATCAGGCATTAGTAATTGTATTCATATCTGGTATTTTCTTTATTGTTATTACAGCAGTTGGACTTAGAGAAGCAATCATCCGTTCAATTCCGGATGCTGTAAAAATGGCGATAACGCCAGGAATTGGTTTATTTATTACGATTATCGGTTTGAAAAATTCTGGATTAGTTGTAGGAAATTCAGCAACACTTGTAAGTATGGTAGATTTTGCACAGTGGAGAAGTGAAGGTGGAGATGTTTCATTAATTTGTGGAGCACTTGTTGCGCTGATCGGTCTGATTGTAATTGGTGTATTAAATGCACGAAATGTAAAAGGTTCTATTATCATTGGTATTTTAGTGGCAACTGTAGCAGGAATTCCTTTGGGAGTTACACATTTATCTTCTTTTGATATGAATTTAGGCGCAAAATTCAGTGATTTTGCAGAAGTATCATTATTTAAAATGGACTTTGCAGGTTTATTTGCAGGGGACAATATAGTAAGCACATTCTTTACAGTAGTAATGCTTGTACTTAGTTTTTCTTTAGTTAATATGTTTGATTCTATTGGAACTCTGATGGGTGCTGCAAGACAGTCTGGTATGATTGATGAGAATGGAGAAATCCTTCACATGAAAGAAGCATTGATGTCAGATGCGATTTCAACAGCAGCAGGTGCTATGGTTGGTACATCTACAGTTACAACAGTAGTAGAATCCAGTGCAGGTATTGCCGCAGGTGGAAGAACAGGTATGACAAGCTTAGTAACAGCAGTAATGTTTCTTGCTTCAATCATATTTGCACCAATAGTAAGTATCGTACCGGGTCAGGCAACAGCTCCAGCTCTGATTTTTGTAGGTATTCTGATGCTTAGTAATATTAAAGAAGTTGATTTCAGCGAAATGTCAAATGCATTGCCAGCATTCTGTACAGTTGTATTTATGCCATTCACATATTCTATTGCAAATGGTGTAGCAGTTGGATTGATCACATATTGCTTTATGAAACTGTTTACAGGTAAAGCTCGTGAAATCAAAGCTTTGACATGGATTATTTCAATTATATTTATCTTACGTTATGCCTTTATGACATTAGGATAAAGCAGAAGGATGTTATTATAGGAGGTTTAGCAGATAATGAATGAAAAAACAGATCTTAGAGCTTTAAGGGGGCAGATTGTATATTCTGAATCCTCTAACAAATTAAAGATTTGCGAAAATGGATATCTTGTATATAAAGCAAATAAAATTGAGGGAGTGTATTCGATACTTCCGGAAGAATACGAAGGAATACTGGTAGAGGATTATGGAGACAGAATCATCGTTCCTGGATTTGTAGATTTGCATGTACATGCACCACAATATGCTTTTCGTGGATTAGGTATGAACATGAAACGATTACCGGCGAAGAATTTATGGAGAGATTGCATGGGCACAGGAATTATGTCCAAAATCAGAATTTTATGGAGATGCATATGATCAGTTTGGGCTGTTTGGAAGAGACAGCAAGACGGTTATGGCTCATTGTGTACATTCAGATGAAAATGAGATCAGGAGGATGAAGGAAAATGGTGTGTTTATCGCACATTGTCCGGAATCTAATACGAATTTATCATCAGGAGTTGCACCTATCAGACAATATTTGGAAGAAGGAATGCATGTAGGATTAGGAAGTGATGTAGCTGCCGGATCTACGGAAAATATGTTTGTAGCTATGAGGTATGCAGTTCAGACGTCAAAGTTGCGTTGGAGATTGAAAGATGAAAAATTGACTCAATTAACTATGCCTGAAGTATTTTATATGGCTACAAAAGGAGGCGGAGAATTTTTTGGTAAAGTGGGAAGCTTCGAAGCAGGGTATGAAATGGATACAGTAGTGCTCGATGATAAACGATTGATTTATCCACAGGAGATGAATGTGGAACAGCGTTTAGAACGAATGATTTATTTGGCGGATGAACGAGAAGTTTATGCTAAATATGTAGCAGGAGAAAAAGTAGCTGATTAAAAAAGAGATTCTTTATAATTAACTAAAGATTGAGGGTCGGCGATAAGATTTCTCGCAAGAGGCAGCCCCCCCCATCTGCCTCTTGCGAGAGAATACCTTTTTCACCTCTTGGATTAGTATTTAATTAATGCAAATCCAAGAGGTTTATTTATGCAATTTTTACAAAGAAGTACTTGACAAGACCTCTTAAAAGTGAGATGAGTTGATATGGCAAATGATATGGTACAAAATCGCAACAGACGTTGAAATTACAACAGGAACAGAACAAGCAGGAACGCAAAGAAATTATTGCATCGTATGAACGGTGATATATTTTTAGTCAATTTTAGATAATTTGAAGAACGGAATATAAAGGACTTTTGGAATATGGATAAGAAAACAATATATGCAATGAAAAATGCTTTTGATGAAATTGTAAAGATAATACAAGAAGAAGCTGTTGAATTTTGGTATGCAAGAGATTGCGTTTGCTCAGAGCTATTTTGCTGTTCAGACAAGAAATTAGAGCGTAGGGTAAAGTCACAGGAAAAGAAGCTTGTTCAAGAATCTAGGGAATTGCCACAAACAAAGTGATTATTTGAGAAAACAGTGTTGTTACATATATACGAGAGTATCTACTGCCATGCAGGTGGACGCGAACATGAAGCAATCCTTAGTGTAGAAGACTGGAAAACTGCATAGAAAAAGTTGACCACATTGGTGCCTGACACCAATGTGGTCAAAGGGAGCATATCATTCTTTCCGCAATGTTAAAAAAATATGTTATTCTTTTGATTTACGGCGTTCCAGAAGATCTTTTTCAATTGTTGGATAGATTTTATCAATGTTTCCGTTTAAGATAGCGATGATTCCAACCAGTGTTACTGCGAGTGGAATATATGTATAAAGTGCTTTAATAGATTCAAGGGCACTTGCACTTTGTACAGTGGCACCACCAACATAATTACCGAGTGCCAGTCCCCATCCTACAACCGCTGAACCAATACCTGTTCCGATTTTCGTGCCGAAGCTTGTAGCGCTGAAAGTTAAACCTTCATTTCGAATACCATTTTTCCATTCGCCGTAGTCCGCAACATCAGCAACCATTGCATATATACCCGCAGAGTTGGGAACATGACCTATTCCTCTGACTGCAAGTCCAAGAAGTACCATTGGAAAACTTGTAGGAGCGAGCAAAATGATAAGATAGCCTGCGGCTTCAAGAATGTACCCAACTAACATACATTTCCATTTTCCAAATTTTCCGGCAAGTCCAGGGAAGGCAAAAAGCCCAATCATGATCGGTATGTAGTTTGCAAATGTCATGGTTCCGTACAGAGCGGAATTTCCCAGAAAATCTCTTGCAAAATATATGCCAACGCCTCCAGTCAAGCCCATATTAATAAAGTTTACCACAAAAAGAATTGTTATTACGATAAAATACTTGTTTTTGAGAAGGAGTATGAATGATTTCGCAATGCTGATATTGTCATCCGTATTCTTTTTGTTCTCAATATTTCTTTCCTTTGTTCCAAAAAATGTGATAAGAAGGCATATCATTCCCGCAATGCCGAATATAACAGACATTCCGGTCCATCCAAAATCTTCTACTAAAGGCATGGTAGTGTATGAAATAAGGATCATGACAGCATAAACAAGGATATAACGGATTGACGTCATACTTGTGCGGTCATCCTGCCTTCCTGTAATCAGCGCGGTTAATGTTGAATAAGCCAGATTACATGCAGTAAAGATAATTACTGCAAGCAGGATGTAAGTGACCACAGCGTAGGCGATTTTCCCATTTTCGGAAAGCCAGTTGGGAACTGAAAAAGTCAGGATAAGTCCAATACCCATGAGCGGTGCTGTAATGAGAACCCATGGCCGGGCCTTTCCCCATCGTGTATGTGTATGGTCAATGATAACACCCATACCCAGATCAGATACGCCATCAAGAATTCTTGTAATCAGCATGATTGTACCTACTACAGCGGCGCTGATTCCTACGCTGTCGGTATAATACAGAGTTAGAAATGATCCTACTACGGTCCATATAAAATTGCAGCCTACATCACCGAGTGCGAATGCGATTTTTTCCTTAAGTGAAACTTTATGATTCATTAAATTATCCTCCTTGTATTTTATATATTTCGGTATAGCATGTTTCTCAGAGGTTCATTACCGATTTGAGCCTTATGAGTGTATTTCGGGACTATTGTTCCGGAAGTGTCTTTTCTTCCAGGATCAAGACATCCCAGTCTTTCAGCCTGATTGCATCTCCCTTTTGGTAAGTGATTTCGCTTATAAGATCTGCAGCGGATTCATATGGGCATGTAAATTCCCGTTCCTCACTACTGTAATGGAGAATGAAATGAAGCTGAGTATTATCTGCGGATATTGCATTTTTGATTGTCACTGGCCATGTAAGCTCCGATACAGGGATGGAAGCATCTGCAAAGGCCTTTTTATAAATATCCTTGAGAACGCTTTTATCCGTGTAGCAGCCTATATAATATGCTACCCCGTTTCCGTAGTTATGGCGTGTTATTCCGGAATAGTTTCCCCAGTATTTGTGTTCATACTCCGCGAGACTTTCTGCTTTATCTGGTATCAGCAATTCAGCCAGATACTTTACTGGATGTCCAAGAATTCTGATTGTTCCCGGATATGTATATTGATTGCAGTTAATACCAAAACATTCCTGAAGGTGATGAGGTTGGGTATCAGAAAAGACTTTGACATATTCATCTGTTATAAATGATTTAAACGAACTTATGAGGACACCGCCGTCTTTTACAAAGTCATTCAAAATCTTCAATTTTTCTTCTGTGATACAGTACAGTGCCGGTGTAATGATAACTTTATATTTGGAGATATCAAGTGCATTGATATCGACCACATCACACTCTATGTTCATTTCATAAAGGCTGTCATACATCCAGCGAACCACATCGTTATAGGTGAGATCTTTATCAATGGGAAACCATTCAAATGCGGTCATAGAATGATTATCTACTATGAGAGCAACTTTGTTTGATTTTTTCAGTCCACACAGCTTTCTGCTGAGTTTTTCCCATGACTTCCCAATCTCACATGCTTCATAGTAAGGGGGATTAGGCTTGAGGTCATGGCTTAGAAGTCCTTTCCAGTATGTCTCGTATCCGCAATGGATAGAATGCCAGTTCCAATACAGGATTCCAAGTGCTCCGGATGCCAGATGGCTGAAGGCATGAAGCTTAAGCTGATCAGGATATGGAGTCCAATATTTAAACGCCTGTGCCTGGCACTCCATCACAAGATAGTTGTTGTCCTTCAGGCTTCTTGTAACGTCTCCTCCAAATGATATTTCAGCACCGGTCAGCTGGTCCTGCGTCGGATGATAGATATCCGATGCTGCAAGTGTGAGGGACTGTGAGGCCTCGTAAAAATTAATACTTCGTTGTACTCCGTATGAGTATCCGTCATGGGCTATAGGGGCTCCGAATTTTTTCCATGAAAAACCCAAGTTATTTGTAATAAACTGATCGGAACGTTTATAATCACTGATAATATCAGCCTGCCATTTCAGAAAATCCGCTGCCATAGAGCGTTGGAATTTTTCAAATTCTGACATTAATCCACCGTTGATACATCCTTTCAAATCCGGAAGATCATCCCAACTGGAGATAGAATTGCTCCAGTAAGCGAGACCGAACGTATCATTAAAGCGGTCTGTAGTAATGAATTTTTGTTTCAGATAATCGAGAAACAGCTTTTGGATTTCTTTGCCCATATTACCGTGGTGTTTTGCCTCATTATCAATCTGGTAACCTATTACATTTTTTTTATCTGCTGTATGTGCCGCTAGTTTACGGAGCATTTTCTCAGCATGATTGCGATAGGTGTGATTTAGCAGATTGATCAGCTGTCGGTATCCATAGCGCGCTCTTCCATCTTTTGTATCTACGAGAATGTCCGGATCTTTTTTAACAAGCCATGGCGGTACGGCATAGGTGGGGGTTCCGATAATGACCATCATTCCGGCTGCCTCTGTTTTCTCAATAACACGGTCGATATAGGAGAAATTGAAAATCCCTTCCTCCGGCTCAAGGGTGCTCCATGTGGATTCGGCAATACGAACTACATTCATTCCCGCCGACATCATCATGTCGATATCTTCGTCCATTCTTTCACCAGGAAGATATTCTGGATAATAAGCTGCGCCGAACAGCAGTGTTTTGTCCATTTGCTTTACCTCCTTCAAGTTTTTATGATAAAGATGATACATGGAAAATATACAATTTTATATTAAAAATTTTGGGGTTTTATCACAAATTTGTGAAAAATATGATAATATTATAAAAAATAAATAAAATAAACACCAAAAAAAGGAGATAAAACAGTTGAATGATCGTTATCTTTTACACTATGTAAGCAAACAGCTGAGAACCATCATACGTCAGTATACTTTAGAAGGAGAGATTACAGAAAAATTTACATATTGTGATCAGATGAAGGACGAATTCGGGGAGATGGAAATTTATAATTTATTTATTTCTGAAAAAAAGCGTCCGGTATCTCCGGTACTTTTGTCAAGCGGATATAAATTGACCTATGCGTTTATACCGACAAAAAGTTATGACTGTATTGTTGGTCCTGTCAGAATTTATCAGCAGAATCTGAATATTAAAACTGCCGAAAGGGAGGAGGATACAGGGAAGACAGATGCGTCCCTGCCGGTAGATCAAAGTTTCTTAGAGGACCAGATTCTGCTTATTTATAACCTCTATCGCGATCATCCTATTGACTGCGAAATTTTGTATATTGGGGAACGGCAAAATGTTGCATCGGACAATAAGGTGAAGCGGTATTTTTTAGATCTGATGTTTCAAAACCGTGAAAATGAGAAAAGACATAATCCTTATGATCAGGAAATGAGAGTGGTTCGCAGCATTGAACATGGTGATATCGAAAGATTGAAGCGGAGTATTACGGAGGACTATAAAGGAGAGATCGGAACTCTTGCAAAAGACCCCATGCGTCAGGTGAAAAATCTGGCTCTTGTAATACTTACGCTTGCCAGTCGCGCCGCAATCAGAGGAGGAGTTGTGTCGGAGACGGCATATTCTCTGTTTGACTCTTACAGTATCCAGATTGAGGAAAGCCAAAAAAGGGAGGAGGTAATCCAGCTTTTTCGAGCGGCGGAATTCGAATATGCCTATATGGTGAGGGAACTCAAGAGGAAAAAAGAACGCATGCAATATCCTGGCAGAAATCCGCATATCATTAAATGCAAAGCTTATGTCTCGGCGCATCTTAATGAAAAAATAAGTATTGGCAGCATCGCAGATGCTCTCCAATTAAATGCCAGTTATCTGTCAGGGCTTTTTAAAAAATGTGAAAATATGTCTCTTACAGAATATATCCGTGGCGAAAAAATACGGCAGGCAGAAAGTTTTTTGATGTATTCTGAGTATTCTTACAGTGAGATTGCCGCTTATCTGGGATTTTCGTCTCAGAGTCATCTTGGGAGATATTTTAAGAAGGAAGTCAATATGACAATGAAACAGTTCCGAGCGGCTTATGGAGTAAAAAAGACAATAGACTGATACAGATTGCCGGGAGAAGGAAATCTGTACCGGTCTATTTTAGAAAAATTTCAGAATTCCTTCAGCCCCGATTTCATCGGCATTTGTAAAAATTTATTGGTGCCTGGCATCAATGGTACAGAACAGGGTGTATATCTAAAGTGTGGAAAGCTCCTTCGGGAATTTTTTGCTGTT
>OGZF01001416.1_pt1 | contig 14794 bp, 10 predicted proteins | sample 1576771 | NCBI WGS metagenome assembly OGZF01 (sample SAMEA3541536, study PRJEB24748) | human gut metagenome | biome: human gut; feature: human-associated habitat; material: faeces | place: China | collected 2012
GCGATACCGTCAAGATCAAGATCGACCCGTCCAAGATGCACCTGTTCGCTCCGTCGACCGAGCTGCGTCTGAACTGAGCTGATATCGAGTAACCAACCGTTGGCTGTTTCTTCAGGGGAATATCCTTTACGGAAATCGGCTGACGGGTGGCTGAATAAAAACTTGGCGGAGGCTCGAACTTCCGTCAACCATTAAACGAGACGTGCTCTTCCTCTCTTATCGTCTCGTTGGAGAAGCCCCGCGTTGGTGCGGGGCTTCTTTTGTTTTCCGCAAGCACGATATCGGCTTGTAATGTCTGTTTGTAGCATCGATCGCAATATTCGATCGTAATATGAGAGGGATAGTGAGATTCCAGTATTGAGATCATCGCATATCGGCAGGTGAAACGGATTCGTCCATACTTGCTTCTTCGGGTAGGTCAACAGGTAAATTGTTGATTCATGGAATCTCTTGAATTGCCACAGATGGATCCCCGTGTGCTGAAAGCAACTTCCGTGAAGGCCGAAGATCCGGCTGCCTCATCTCCGGAGCCGCATGCGCTGAAAATCACCGCCGCAAGCTCGAATCCAAAGATGTTCACCCTGCCGTGGGAAAAGCCGCTGGCTACTTGGCCGGAAGACCTGCTGGCTAATCTTCCGCGTGGTATTTCCAGGCATGTGGTGCGTTTCGTGCACGTAGGCGACGAAGTGTACGCCATGAAGGAAATCACGCGCAATGTGGCGGAACGAGAATACGAGCTGCTGCGTCGCCTGCAGAAGCTGGAACTGCCGACCGTGCAGCCGATCGCCGTGGTCACAGGCCGTCATAGCCGTGAAGGCGAGCCGCTGGAAGCGATCCTTGTCACCAAGCATTTGAAGTTCTCACTGCCGTATCGTGCGCTGTTCGCGCGTAATCTGCGCCCTGATACCGCGGAACGACTGATCGACGCGTTGGCCGTGCTGATGGTGCGTTTGCATTTGGCTGGCTTCTATTGGGGCGATGTGTCACTGTCGAACGTGTTGTTCCTGCGCGACGCCTACGCGTTCTCCGCATTTTTGGTTGATGCGGAAACCGGTGATCTGCAGATTAATCTGACGGAAGGCCAGCGCGAGTACGACGTTGATTTGGCCCGTACGAACATTATTGGCGAATTGATGGATCTTTCGTCCGGTTCGCTGCTGCCGAGCGGTGTTGACGAAATTGCGATCGGCAACCGTTTGGTGGATCGTTACCATTCGCTGTGGAGCGCGCTGACTGATACCGACAAGTTCGGTCCGGATGAGATGTGGAAGATCGAGAAGCGCGTCAACAAGCTCAATGAGCTTGGTTTTGATGTGGATGAGCTGGAGATGAAGACCGCCGAAGATGGCAAGCGTGTACTGGTGCGTCCGCGTGTGGTCGATGCCGGCTATGCGAATCGTAAGCTGCTGCGATTGACTGGTCTTGATGTGCAGGAGAATCAGGCTCGTCGACTGTTGAACGATTTGGATGCCTACCGCGCTTCGACGTGGCGTGAGGGTGAGGATCTTGAGATTGTCGCCACTGATTGGATGCGTGAAGTGTTCGAACCGACCGTGCGCATGATTCCGCGTGAATACCGTTCGCAGATCGAACCGGCACAGTTCTTCCATGAGGTGCTTGACCACCGTTGGTTCTTGGCCGAGAAGGCGGGTCATGATGTGCCGATGGCCGAGGCGGTGCAAAGCTATGTGGAGAAGGTGCTTCCGCAGTACAAGCTCACCACGAAGGATGTGGACGCGTTGAACGCCGAAGCCGATTCCGGTGTGATCGACGACGAATACACCTACGACGATCCCGACGACGGCTACAACCCCGACGACGATCCCGACGCAGCTGTATGGGCACATTGATAGAAAAAGCTCCAGTGGAGCTTTTTCTATCAATGCGCCCTGAGACGAGGCGATAGCCGCGCCGAAGGCAGTATTGAGTCTGCGGCGTAGCCGCAGTCAAAAATTGCAGGGCCGAGCCGTTAAGCGGAGGACCACTAATAATCCTCCGCTTTTTGTTATCCCTTCACACCCCTCACTTTCAAAACTCAAAAAAATTTTGACTTTTGAAAGTGAGAGAACGTGTTGCGAGAGATCGTTGGCGGGGGAGTGGGTCTGTGGTAAGCGCAAAATCAATCCAAGTACAGATTTGCGCAACAAAATGAGCGGATAATCCGTATGGACTATCCGCTCATATGTATTTCGGACTTGCTGCCTTGTTGTGTTTACTTCTGCAGTTTCGCTGTGCTTACTTCCTGTCGCTTCGTGTTGATTACTTCGCGTCAGCGGCGGCACCGGCCTCGCGGCGGGCGCGTGCGACGGAATACAGCGTGATGCCCGCTGCGACGGAAGCGTTCAGCGATTCGACCATGTTCGACATTGGGATGCCGGCGATGGAATCGCATGTCTCGCGTACGAGACGGCTCAGGCCGTTGCCTTCGGAACCGAGCACCACAACCAGCGGATCGGTTTCGAAACCGGTTTCGCCAACGAGGGCGTCGCCGCCACCGTCAAGACCGACGCTGTAGTATCCGCGTTCCTTCAGGCTTTCAATGGCTTTGGTGAGGTTCACCACGCGGGCGACCGGCATGTGCGCGGCTGCGCCTGCGGACACCTTCCATGCGGCTGCGGTGACCGAAGCGGAACGACGTTCCGGCAGGATCACGCCGTTGGCGCCGAATGCGGCTGCGGAACGGATGACCGCGCCCAGATTCTGCGGATCGGTGACGCCGTCAAGCGCGATGAACAGCGGACGTGCCGCAATGCGTGCGCTTGCGGAGTTGGCCGCTTCCATGGCACGAGACTTCTTGTCCGCGCGTTCCACCAGCTCGGCGAGCGAGGAATACTGGAACGGCTGCGCCTTCATCACCACGCCCTGATGGTTGGAGGAGCGTGCGATACGGTCCATTTCCAGTCGGTCGGCTTCCATGAGGTTCAGTCCGTGAATACCGGCGAGACGAATGATTTCGCGCGTGCGATCGTCGTGCTCGATGCGTGCGGCCACATACAGCGTGCTCGCGGGCACGCCGCAGCGCAACGCTTCGAGAACGGCGTTGCGACCGATGACGAGATCGTCGGATTCTGAGCTGAACTTTGCCGCGCGACGGCGTGCCGCCAGTCGCGGATCAGCCATCTTACGACGATTGGTAGCCTGCTTTTCCTTGTAAGCCTTGTGATATACGCGATCTTCGGCCTTGGGGGTCGGTCCCTTGCCCCTCAGCGCGTTACGATGCTTTCCACCCGACCCCTTGGTCGGTCCTTTTTTCATTGCCATAGTTGTCCATTCTCCCAGCACCCCGGGAAAAGGCTACTGGCGTCGCGTCCGCTCGATATTGCTCGATATGATGGCAAGAATGGAGAAGAACAAAGAGATTTTCGGATTGCCCCTCATGTTCTGGGGCTTGTGGGTCACGCTGCTTATCCTGTGGATGGGCCGCTTCGTCACGTCATTCCTTTCCATGTATCTGGTGTCTGACATGCATGTCAGCGCGGGCGTGGCCGGCACCATCGTCTCCATGTACGGTTTCGGCGGCATCTTCGGCTGCCTGTATGGCGGCGCGCTGTCCGACCGCTTCGGCCGCCCGGCGATGATCGTCATCGGCAATCTCGGCTCCGCCGCGATGCTGGTCCTGCTGGCGTTCATCGGCAATCCGTGGATCATGGCGATCGCGCTGCTGGCCTACGGCGCCATCTCATCCATGCCGACGCCCGCGGTCGCGGCGTACGTGTCCGACGTGGTGCCGTTCCGCAAACAGAAGCGCGCGTATTCGCTGCAGACGTGGGCCGCGAATTTCGGCTTCGCGATCGGCCCGATCATCGCCAACCAGTTGGTGAAGATCTCCTATGCGCTGATGTTCTACGCGGAAGCCGCGGTGCTGGTGTTCGCCACGATCTTGATGATCGTGTTCTTCAAGGAAGTCGGGCTGGGCAAGCGCCCGCGGGGCGAGGTCGCGCCGGCGCGGGCGTCGCAATCCGCGGAATCAGCTGCGGGAAATGCCGTGGAACATGCTGTGAAACAAACCGGCGAATCGCAGCGGCCGCAGCGGTTCTCCGTATGGCGCAGCTATCGTCGCGCATGCGCCGACGGCGCGCTGATGTCGATGGTGGTGCTGATGTTCCTGTACACGCTGGCGTATTACCAGATCGTCAGCGGCCTGCCGATTTCCATGACGCAGATCGGCCTTGGCACGGATGAATATTCCAGTCTGCTGACCATCAACGGCGGTCTGCTGTGTCTGCTGCAGATTCCCGCGATCGGTCTGTTCCAGCGGATGAGCAACACCCGAGTGCTGGTGCTCGGCATGTCCATCACGGCGGTCGGATACGCGTTCCAGATCGGCGCGAATTCGTGGGTGGCGTTCGCAATCGCGACCGTGCTGTGGACGCTTGGCGAGCTGGGCACGTTCCCGATTGCCGCCACAACGGTGGCGAACATCGCGCCAAAGGATGTGCGCGGCACCTACCAAGGGTTATACAACCTGGTGTGGTCGCTGTCGAACGCGTTCTCGCCGTTGGTCGGAGGCTGGATTCTCAACGCGTTCGGCAGCCGTGTGCTGTGGATCTGCTGCACGGTGATGTTCGTCATCGTGGCAATCGGCTTCTACGTGACGCGCGGCCCACGCGAACGCGCCGCCGCCCGCAATCTCGCTGTTGAGGAGGGGTAGCCGGCGTACGTGAAAAGCGGGAGGCCGCGATTCCGTTTGGAACCGCGGCCTCCCGCTATGTGATTTAAGGATTGGAAAGAAGAGGGGCGAGGTGCTGTGGCGCCTGCGCCTTGCCTCCCGTCTAGGAAGCGGTCTTACTTGTTGAGGACCTTCTTGAAGAGGTCGGAGGAAGCCTTGGCGAGTGCGAACTGGCCGAAGCCCGGATCGATGGAAGCGAGGTTGGCGTTGATGACCTGGTTGAAAGTGTTGTTCTTCATGATGTTTCCTTTCGTTCGGCTTGGCGGCGCGTATCTGTTTTCTTGTTTATTCCTCTGGCCGCTGCCGTAAGTCTGTGTTTGTTGTCTATTTTCTTTTCTTCGTTCTTCTGTTGTGCCTTCATCTTACGTCGGGCAAGTCGACAATGTCATGCGACGATCGTCACTTCTTTTGTAAAATCATCGGCTAATCTTGAAGAAAAAGTAACGTTCGCTGAAAATTGGCGGACGCATCTTATAGTCCATATTCTTTGCGTCTCTTGTTGGCTTTGATGTAAGCGTCACTATCGGAACGAATGCCAACGACGATGATGGTCATGATTCCATTTCGCAGTAACGGTTTGTAAACAACGCGAATGCCGATATCCCTGAATTTGATTTTGCAAAGCCTGGAAAGTTTCGTTCGTTCGGCATTGCGTAACGGTTTGCCATACCCGCCTTGCGAGGTGGGCAGTGGGTTTGTGCGAACTTTCTCGATTCCCTTGAGTACTTGGATTTGCTCGGCTTTGCCGAGTTTGCGCATGTCTTTCTTGGCTTCGTCAAGCCATTCAACTTGCCAGTTCATGCGAGTTCCGGCTCAGGTGCCTCGGCGAGGTCGCTTGGGGAAATGCCGAGATCGAGCATGACCTCTTCGTTGCTGATAGTTGTGCCAGTACTGTTGTCGAGTCTTTTTTCGGCAAGAAGCAAGTCTTCGTTGTCTTCGATTCGTTCCATGAGAGCGCGATAGTTTTCGATATTCATGAGAACGTAGGACGGCTTGTTTCGTTTGATCAGAATGACTGGATTGTGGTCGGCCCGCTGCAACAATGCGGAAGTACGACCATTGCTGAGCTCGCTGATTGGAGCAAGGTCATCGAGTATGTCAAGTGCGCTTGCCATGATAAACCTTTCTTAAAACCGAATTTCATACCCAATTATATACCAGTATTAATACCAAGATTCATGGTTGTGCGACTTTGAATCTTGGTATAAAAAGCGATTTCGCTATGGAAAGGGCACCGAGCTGTTGCTTGGTGCCCCTGGGAAAACAGAGATAATCAGACTTTACGGCCCGCGCCGCAAAAAATTACTTGCGCTTGGACTTGCCGAAGGTGAACGCACGTACGATCGCGACGATGCCGATCGCCACAAGCGCGCATCCGCCGAACAGGATCAGCCAGGTCGTGGAGCTGACGGGGGAGAACAGCACGATGAAGCCGGCGACGATCGACAGCAGTGCGTAGATTACGGCCCATGCGGAGCTTGGCATGCGCCACGATTCCACGAGCGCCATCACGCCTTCCAGCATCCAGCCGAGACCGACCACCATGGTGATGAGCACGGCGAGTGTGGCTCCGGAAAGCGCCGCGTTTTTCAGCATGACCACACCGCCGACAGACAGCATCAGGCCGATCAGAATGTCAAGCACGCGCCATCCTCCCGGAAGCCCGAGTTCCACGATTGCGGTCACAATGCGGACCACACCGGAAACCACGAAGTATGCGCCGAGCGCGATTGCGGCGACCTTCAGTGTGGCACCGGGCCAAATCAGCAGTGCCAGGCCGAGAATGACGGCGGCGATGCCGAGTACCGCATACGTGCCGCGGATCGCGTTCTTTGCCTTCTTCGGGAGCCATTCCTCCACGAGCTTGAACGGGCTGATCGGCTGCCAATTGTTGGTGCCGTTGTCAGCGTCGGATTGGCTGTTCTGCTGTCCGTATGGTTGGCCGTACGGCTGACCGGTGGTGTAGCTCGCGTAGAAGAAGCCGTTCTGGTTGGGATTCGGGTTGGCGTTGGGACCGTCGAAGTAGCATGGGGTCTGAGGCTCGCTTTGATACGGATTGCCCGAATTGTTGGGATTGCCGCCCTGCTGCTGGGATTGCGATTGCTGGTTTGGTGCGTATGCCCCGTATTCCGGCTGGCCTTGCGGCTGCTGTTCGTTGCTGCCATTTTGATTCGGATTGTTCGCATACGGGTTGTTCATTGCGTCGCTCATGATGGCCCCTTTCCTGGAAGAGCGTGCTTCGTGACGCTCGGACGCGCGCGAATTTGCCCGCCTGCGCTCGAACGTTTCGGAAGTTCTGCCCTCATTCTAGGCAATCCGTCTAATTTAAGCCATCAACAAAATCCCCCTCATCGTCCATTTTGACGGACTGACCTCACGATTCTTCTAAATTGTCGCACGATCTTGCGAAATCGTGAGACAGAACTGCGAATCGTGAGGTCGAAAGTCACCTTGCGGCACAACGAATGCCTCCCGATCCTTGAAATCAAGAATCGGGAGGCATTTCGCACGTAGGAATCGACTGAATCCTTGAAACTAGAACAGGTCGAGGGCCACGTCGAGGTTGAGCGGCTGGTCGGCGGGCAGCTGATACTGCTCGTGCACCGGGCTCATCCAGGAATCGTCGCCGCCGACACCCATCTGAGCGGCGAGCACGCGCAGGAACATGTGCTTCGGCTCCGGCAGCTCGTCCTGATGCAGCGCCTCCTCAAGCATCGTGCTCGAATACGGCAGCAGGCTCATCGCAAACGGCTTCGTAACGCCGGTTTCAGTATTCGCAGTCTGGCTCACGCGCAAGCCATGACCAGAATCGTCCGTAATCTCAGCCCAACGCACGTCCTCATGGTTGCCGGTTTCCTGCGGCAGCAGATACGGCGCGCGATCGCGGAAGGCGTTCGTATCCCAAATGCCCAGCTTCGCATGCTTGCGGTCGGCATACGTTTCCTCCGGGCCTACGCCATAGAATCGCAGATTCGAATACTCGACCGGCAGCATCCATTCAATGCCGAACGCCGGAATCGTCGGCAGATCGCCGTCCTTTTCACCCGGATATGCAACATGCAGATCGACGTGGCCAAGCACATCGGCAACGTAACGAATGGTGACCTTCGTGCGCTGCGCAATCGCAAGCTCATACGTGTAAGTGACGGAAACTGCGGTTTCGCCGAGCGGCTCAACCTTCGTATCAACGCAACGCGCATACTTTCCGGCAACCGCCCACTGCGCACGCTCGAACGCATGGCCCGCGCCGCGATCATTGTCGGTCAGCGCACGGAACGTGGTGATCAGCGGCTTGCGCAACACGAATTCGCGCTCGCCAAGCTTGTACGACACCATGCCACCCTGTGCAAGGGAGAACAGGGCTTCACGGCCCGCACTGCGTGCGCCGATATTCCAGCGGCCCAAGGTGATCGCTCCATCGGAAGTGGTGTTAACTGCATCGCCCGCAGAGACGTTCTTGCCACCCGCAACCACGCACTGGCCGAACGAAAGCTCATACCCAGCCGGAGCCCAATCGCAAGCGGAAGTCAACTGCTGGGACGCCTCCAAAACCAGTTCCTGCGCACCTGCGCGGTAATCGTCGATCGGCCAATCGATCTCAACATGCTCGCTTGTACCTGCGGCAACGTCGAAGCGGCGCGAAGAAGACCAAACGGGCTTGCCATCAGCCAAAATACGCAACACAAACGTGGAATCAGCCGTCGAAACAAACAGATTGTCGTTGGTGATCGTAATGCCGGAAGCATCGACGGTCATATGCACGTTCGCGTACAGCTGCTTGACGTCCTGCGCCTTCGGCGACGGCGTGCGGTCGGCGAATAGCAGGCCGTCGCCGGAGAATTCGTAGTCGCTCGGACGGTCGCCGAAATCACCGCCGTAGCACATGCGACCGTTGCTGTCGAGAATCGCCTGGTCGATGAAATCCCAAATAAATCCGCCCTGATACTGCGGGTAGCGTTCCAAAGCCGTGTATTCGTCCATATTTCCGACGGAATTGCCCATGGCGTGCATGTATTCGCAGGAAATATACGGCTTCTTCGGGTTGGACTTGAGGTATTCCTCGATTTCGTCGGCGTGCGCGTACATGCGGCTTTCAATATCGGTCACGTCGTCATACTTGCGATTGTGGGTCACGCCCTCGTAGTGCACTGGTCGGTTCGGGTCGAGTTCGTGCACGTGGACGCTCATCGCGCGGAACACGTCTCCCGCATACGATTCGTTGCCAAGCGACCAGATGACTACGGAAGCATGGTTGTAGTCGCGCTTCATCATGCTGTTCACACGGTCCACGCACGCGCCCTCCCATTCGGGCTTGCTGCCCGGAACGGCGGAATCCTCGGTGACCACGTCTCCCGGCAGGCACCAGCTGCCGTGCGTTTCAAGATTGGTTTCGTCGATCAGGTAGATGCCGTATTCGTCGCACAGGTCGTACCAGTATTCCTGGTTGGGGTAGTGCGAGGTGCGGATGGCGTTGATGTTGTGCCTCTTGCAGAACGTGATGTCGTCGATCATGTCTTGCCTGGTGATGGCGCGGCCGCGCTTCGCGTCGAATTCGTGGCGGTCGGCGCCCTTGAAGACCACGCGCTTGCCGTTGAGCTTCATGATGCCGTCTTCGATACGGAATGTGCGGAAGCCGATACGCTGCACGATTTTTTCGACCAGCGGGCCGTCGTGGCCGACGACAAGCACCGTCAGCTCATACAGGGTTGGCTCTTCGGCGCTCCATGGCGCAATGTTCTTCAGCGCGCCGGAATTGAGGGTGATGGTTTCGTTGGCGCATTGCGTGGATTCCCACACCACAGTGCCGTTTGCGTCACGCAGTTTCGCCTTGACGGTGGCCGCGTCGTTTGCATTGCGCAACTGCAGGGTTGCATTCAGCGTTCCGGCGGCCATGGAGGGATTGTAGTCGGCTTCGATCTGCACGGTTTCGACATGCACGCGAGGCTGTGCGGCGAGCTCCACGGAACGGAACAGGCCGTGCAAACGCCAGAAATCCTGATCTTCCAGCCAAGAGGCGCTCGCGTATTCGTAGCAGGCGACGGTGAGCACGTTGTCGCCGTCAACGTTCAACGCTTCGGTGATGTCGAATTCGTTCGGCGTGAAACCATCCTCGCCATAGCCGACGAACGTGCCGTTAAGCCACACGTAGATCGCAGTGGCCATGCCGTGGAACGTGATGCTGACGGTGCCGCCATTTTCCAGCGTCGCGGCGAGCGGACGGTCAAGCGTGAAGGAACGGCGGTAGATCGCCACATGATTGTTTTCGGGAACGTTCGGCTCCTGCGGATCCTCATGGCCATCCCATGGATACTGCACATTCACATATTTGTTCTTCAAATAGCCGGCCATCTGCAGGTGTTCGGGCACGTTGATCGCGCCGAAACCGGCATCGTTGAAGTCAGCTGCGGCGAACGGCGCGTTTTCCACGTCGATGGATGCGGCCTGAGTAACGTTTACTTTCCATACACCGTCGAGATTCTGCTTCGGTTCGGTGGCTTCGCCCAGGAAATACCGATGATTGGAGTGCGCGGGCTTGCGATTCACCGCGAATACGGTCGGATCGGTGAGCCAGCTTGCGTTCGCCTGCCGCGCCTGCAGGATGCGCGATTCCGGAACCCCTTGCGTTTGCTGTGATTGCGCGGCTTCTTGAGCTGCCATGATAACTACCCCTATCCATTGCGACGTTGCCAATGTACGCTACGAATCATAGCGTAAGTAATTTTGTTTACTAACATCCGATAACATATCACACTTCCGCCAAAGATGGTAGCGACATTGCCGTCGGTGTTGCCGTGTAATCGAATGCGCGGTCGAAATAAGATTGCAGATTATGTTTCACGATTTTGTGAAATCTTGACAAAAGACGGTGCGTTGCAGTCTTGCAAAATGGGCACGGTGTGTAATAATGGCAGGAATGCACCGATGGCGTACGCCCGGTGCCCACAACCGCGCAGCATTGCCCAGTTCGGCGAGTGGTTGCGAAAATCGCAATTTTCCGCTATTTCGCACTATCGCAACGGCAGGGGAGTGCTGACTACTCCGCGGCGCTCCCAAGGAGATCATCATGGTTGATCGCAAGGAAGATCAATCCACCCAATTCCGCGATACCAGTTCGGGAAATTTCGAACAAGCGAAGAATATCGCGACGCAAACGCAAGTCGATCCGTCGCTCGCCGATGCACAAACCGTCGCGCAATCGCTTGGCGTCGATTTGAATACCGGCCTGAGCCAAGCGGAAGCCAAGCGGCGACTCGACAAGTACGGACCGAACGAACTCGCATCCGCACCACCGGTGCCGAAATGGAAGAAATTCCTCGAACAATTCAAAGATCCCCTCGTCTACCTGCTGTTGGCTGCAACCGGCATTTCGCTCGTCGCATGGTTCATCGAACGCGCCAACGCCGTACCGGGTGCGGAAGGCGGCGAAGCATTGCCGTTCGACGCCATCGTCATCGTGCTGATCCTCATCGTCAACGCGGTACTCGGCTACATTCAGGAATCGAAGGCGGAAGCGGCCGTCGAAGCGCTCTCCAGCATGACCGCGCCGCAGACCAACGTGCTGCGTGACGGCAAAATCGAACGCATCAACACGGTTGACGTGGTGCCGGGCGACATCATCGTGCTCGGTGAAGGCGACTCCGTTTCTGCGGACGGGCGTCTCTTCACGGCCGCCAGCCTGCGCGTCGCCGAAGCCAGCCTCACCGGCGAAAGCGTGCCCGTCGGCAAAAAGACCGATACCCTCGCACAGGCGAAAGCCCTCGGCGACCGCGCCAACATGGTGTTCAACGGCACGTCCGTAACGCAAGGCACCGGCCGTGCCATCGTAACCAGCACCGGCATGGGCACGCAGGTCGGCAAAATCGCGGATCTGCTGCAAGCCACGGAAGATGACGAAACCCCGCTGCAAAAGGAAATGAACTACGTTTCCAAAATCCTCGGCAGCGCGGTATGCATCATCGCGGTCGTGGTGCTGGTCGCGCTCGCGCTTACCGAAGGCTTCCAAGACGTTCACGATGTGATCGATTCGCTACTGTTGGCCGTCTCGCTGGCGGTCGCGGCCGTGCCGGAAGGTTTGGCTGCAATTCTTACGGTAGTGCTCGCGCTCGGCGTGCAGCGCATGGCCATGCACAATGCGATCGTCAAGAAGCTGCATTCGGTGGAAACGCTTGGATCCGCGTCGGTGATCTGCTCCGATAAGACCGGCACGCTCACCCGCAATGAGATGACCGTGGAGCGCGTGGTCACGCCGAGCGGCGAAGTGCAGCTTACTGGCACCGGCTATGCGCCGGAAGGCCGTATGGTGGTCGATCCGCAGATCATGGAACATGCGGAAATCCGTAAGATCATCGAATCGGAAGCCGTTGCGACCCTTGCCGTGGGCGCGTTGGCGAACGACGGCGAATTGCGCGAATCCGCTGCTCCTGCTACGGCTGGAAATACCGGAAATATAGAAAACGTGACGTGGGAGGCGGTCGGCGACCCGACCGAAGTCTCACTCATCGTCGCAGCACGAAAAGTGAAGGCGGATCGCAAGTACGCCAACTACGAGCGTGTCGGCGAAATCCCGTTTACTTCCGAACGTAAGCGCATGTCCATCGTGACACAAGACAACGCTGACGCCGGCCGTCTGACCGTCTTCTCCAAGGGTGCCCCCGATGTGCTTCTTGGATATTGCAGCAGGATTGCTGTCGGCGGTGCGGTACGTCCACTTACGGAAGGCGATCGCCAGCAGATTCTTGCGACTGTCGAACAGCTTTCCTCCGATGCATACCGCACGCTGGGACAGGCTTATCGTCCGCTCGGTACCGCTTCTCTTGCGCAAGTGCCGGGAATCATGCTGAATTCCGCAGGTCATGTTGCCGATATTGCGGAACAAAGCGATGTGCTTGAGAACGATTTGATTTGGGTCGGCATGGTCGGCATCATCGATCCGCCGCGCACGGAAGTGCGTGATTCGGTTGCCGAAGCGCATCGCGCCGGCATCCGCACGGTAATGATTACCGGCGATCACCCGCTGACCGCGGCGCGCATCGCCACCGATCTGGGCATTATCGACAAGGGCGGCACGGCCATGACCGGCAGCCAACTCGACGAACTGCCCGACGAAGCGGCATTCGACAAGGTGACCAGCGGAGTGTCCGTCTACGCGCGAGTCGCGCCGGAACACAAGTTGAAGATCGTTGAATCCTTGCAACGGCAAGGCAATATCGTGGCCATGACCGGTGACGGCGTGAACGACGCTCCCGCAGTCAAAACCGCCGATATTGGCGTCGCCATGGGCATTACCGGCACTGAAGTGACCAAGCAGAGCGCGAAAATGATCCTCGCCGACGACAACTTCAGCACCATCGTCGCAGCCGTGCGTGAAGGACGCGGCATTTTCGACAACATCCGCAAGTTCCTGCGCTACCTGCTGAGCTCCAATGTGGGCGAAGTGTTCACCGTGTTCGGCGGGGTGATGCTCGCCGGATTCCTCGGCATCACCCAGCCCGGCAGCCAAGGCGTGACCGTGCCGCTGCTTGCCACGCAGCTGCTGTGGATCAACCTGCTCACCGACGCGGCACCCGCGCTCGCCATGGGCGTCGACCCGTCCACCGACGATGTGATGGCGCGCAAGCCGCGCAAACTCACCGATCGCGTGATTGACGCCGAAATGTGGGGCGACATCATTTTCATCGGTGTGATTATGGCGGCCGTCACCCTGATCGGCATGGACATGCACTTGGCCGGCGGTCTGTTCACCGACCGTTCCGTCGATGCGATCGGTCACGACGCACAAATGACGGAAGCACGCACCATGGGCTTCACGATTCTCGTGTTCGCGCAAATGCTGAACGCGCTTGCCTCGCGCTCGCACTTGCAGTCAGCGTTCGTCGGACTGTTCTCCAACAAGTGGCTATGGGGCGCGATCGCGCTGAGCATGGTATTGCAGCTGGCGGTGATTTACATTCCGTTCCTCAACACCGCTTTCGGTACGGTACCGCTCAGTGTCGGCGCATGGGTCGAATGCCTCGGCCTTGCCATGATCGTGCTCATCGCTTCCGAACTGCGCAAATGCGTCCTCCGCGCCAGATAACGTCCGAAAGTGCGCAAAATCTCGGACGTTATCCAGCTTTCTGGAAGGGAAAGGTTTGTGAAGTCAATGATTGATGGGCTTCTTTCTTGCCTAATCTTTTTGGTGAGATGGGAGGTGCGCGGGATGCATTCGTTTGTTGAAGTATGGCGTCCGATGAAATTTAAGTGTTTTATCTAAATCAGATACAACATTTATTTTCATATCGGCTATACGCTTCTTTTAGGAAATCTGTCGGATCGCATCGAAGCGCTTCCGACAGACGCCTGGCTGTATCCAGCCGCATGCCTGAGGTCGAGCGATAGCCTGTCTCAAACCAAGAGATGTTCGGCTGGGGAATCCCTGTCATCTCTGACAACTCGTTTTGCGTATAGCCGCGAGTCCGACGAATGTCTCTTAGCCCGGATTCAGCGCAGTGGATTCCGCCTCTCCAACCTTCGTCGGGATGGAGCTCCAACACGTTGCAGTGCAATGCTTTGGCAATTTGGCGAGCGGTGTCCAAATGCATATTGCGTATGGTTTCCGGATTGTTTTCGAACATGACGAGACGATCATGATCCACGCCGGAGAGCTCGGCCAGCTGTTCTAGAGACATCCCTTCTTTGAGTCTCAGGTCCTGTAGCCTCATAAGCTGCGCCTCCATGCCGTTCCCTCCCTTCACGGTATCACTGCGGAATATTCGATCCGTCTTCTATTTTGAGTCAAAAGCCTGTTCATGAAAGGGACCATCCCGTCTTGGCAGGCCATTTTGCTCCGCTGCGCCCCACAGGATAACAGAATCCCCTCAACGTATCGTTCCGTCAATTCCTGATAAGGCGACTCATACGACGAACATGTTTTCCGGAAGGATGAGCTGGTTTCTGTGGAAAAGGAGAAAGACGATTCAGATGGACGGAATCGGGACACGCCGAGGGATGTGTTTATTTGCAACGGTTCTAGGGTATCTTTGGAAGGGTCGATTTGCGTGATCGCCGGGGTTCGTGTAAATTGACTCTTCGCTGCCGCTCGGCGAGTGGTTCCCCGGTTGGGGTGCCTCGAGGCGGGTGAGTGGT
>OGZF01001421.1_pt1 | contig 14673 bp, 12 predicted proteins | sample 1576771 | NCBI WGS metagenome assembly OGZF01 (sample SAMEA3541536, study PRJEB24748) | human gut metagenome | biome: human gut; feature: human-associated habitat; material: faeces | place: China | collected 2012
TTTGGAACATATAAATTTCACCTCCGTGTATTTTATTACACAGAGATATTATATAAATCATAACTTTCATAATACGGTTTTTATCGTATATTATCAAATTCCATTTATACATTATCTACTTGAATAATCGAAAGGAGGTTTCCGATATGATACGAACGATACTAAAAGGAATAAAGAAAGTATTGCTTATGCTTTGGTAAGGAGGTGTTTTTAATGGGTAAATGGTTTTTATTATCACTTCTGCCGATTACCGCTCTTATGTATTTATTCGGCAGAAAAGAGTAGTGGAATGGGTCTTTTATGACCCATCCTATTCTATTATGTCATCCACGGATTTTGCATCTGCGTATTTGAAAACAGTATCCATGAAATCAAACGGACTCTTTATGGAACTTTTAACCGGTATTGCTCTATATGAAACACCCAATTTTCTAAATTTTTTTACCAACTTTTTTATTTCATCAATAGTAAAACCTTCTAATTGATAACTGAATGACTTATGTTTCGCAACCGCTTCTGCAAATTCAATCATTCTATTCTTCATTTTTTTATTATAATTTTGTCTTAAAATTTCGTTTCTGATTTCTTCCAGTCGTAAAAATTTCATATCGAAATTCAAATTTTTTAATTGTTTTTCAACCACATAGTTTCCTACTTGAAATAAGTCATCAAAAAAATCTGAGATTGATTTAATCTTAAACTTGGTATATAAATCATTTATGTATTTTTTATAACAGCGTACTTCAACTCTCAGAATGTCCATTCTATGCTCATAATGTAAGTTTTCCTTTTCAAGTTGCAGTTGTTTATTATAAATACTCACTTGTACTCTTTTGGAATTTGTAAATGTTGCTTCTTCTTTTGGATATGCCTTTTTATAGCCCACAGTTTTTTGCGTATATTTATCGTTTTGATTGAACGACTGGTTTAATAGCTTAATACACTGTTTAACCTGTTTTTCTTTTTTCATTCTAATATTCACACAAAAATCCACTCTGGATAATGAGCACTCTTCTATGCACGGCAAATGACTAGATAACCCACGTATTATTTCATTTGCCATATTAATTATGTCGCCACTGTAATTACTATTATATAAGTCAATGTAATTTTCACCATTGTCCTTTTTCATTCTTGTGGGATTAATTCTATAAACTAAGATAAATTGAAATCCATCGTCTAGTTCTCTTTTTATTAAGGTAATCATAATACCCTTATCTCTGAGAGCCTTGCATTTGTTCTTATAATAATCAGAACCACATGCCATTAAATCTCTATGTATTTTCTTATACCTGTAACCAGATAGTTTACAAGTAATTTCAAATGTGTGTATATTCATATCTATACACTCCTTTCATATATTTTGTAAAAAACATCACCTTAGAATTTATAAAAAAATTTATATCCAAGCATGATATTTTTCTGTATTAACTCCTTGTAACAGGAAGAATTATATTTTATATTTTTCATTCTTTCGATTTCTATATATATAGACCCACCTGCACCATATTACGCCAATCCATTACAAAGAATTTCAGCATATCTATTAGGCTCAATTAAAGTCAATTTGGCGTTAACATAAATATAAGGGAGGTGACTTTCATGTACTATAACGATGAACAACTACCTGCATTACTGACATTTTCTGAAGCAATGGAATATCTTTTCATCAGCAAGAACACACTTTTGAAGTTACTACATGATGGAACTATTGAAGGTTTTAAGATCGGTAAACAATGGAGAATAAAAAAAGAAGTATTAATTAAATTTTCTAACCCATTAGCAGAATAAATTTATGGACCGCTTGTATTTCTGCCTAACATTTGATACAATGTAAACATCAAAATCAGGTGGTGAATCATATGGCTTTCAAAGAGTTTAAAATTAAATTAGTAAGCGTTGCAAAGCTTCCTCATGCGGATACATATTACGCTTGTTTTGAATACAAAGACCATGACAAATGTGATGAGCAATGCGTTGTTAGCTTTAATGCTGCAATTCAAGCAAGCCAAATAAGAGCATATAGAAAGCTTCGAGCTTTCTTTAATGCTTTAGATTTGAATATAGAGAAAAAAGATGTTCGTGATTATACTGATGATAACCGTGCCATGCTGCTTTTCAAGTATGTTATAGATGAATACGGACAACATAAAAGCAAAGAAAAAATAGGTTTATGTAAAAATGGCTTTCATCCATTCCCGGGATTAACTCTAAAAGATTATAGCAATTTGGCTGAAATATATGCTAAAGATAATGATAATTACTACAAAACAAAATTGGAGTTTCTTCCACAAAATTCAATACCCACCGATCTTGATAATTATTATAACGCATATAAAAAGGTTATATCATTTTTAGAAACCAATCCGCTTTATATACCGCTTTTTCTATATGCAATATATTCATTTTTAACCCCGTTATCAGAAATACAGGAAGAAAATGTATTTGGAGTGAAAGAAATTTATAAGGAAGATATTCTTCTTGAACCGAGTAAAGGATTTTACCATATCCATCCCAAGAAGGAACGCAACTGTAGTTTTACAAATTTCAGTTTGTGGCTTAGTGCTAAAGATGCTAAAAAGCTAAATATTGCCGCAAATTTATTTTTAAATGTATATTCTTACGGTTATTCAGCCATAGATAATACACATAGTTTGCATATGAATATTTCAAAGAAAATCAGAATTGACTACACTGATAAAAATTATAAAATAAAAAGTCTCAAAAAATTACACACCAAAGATGAGATGATTGGAGAATTGCAAAACTATTATAAGATCAGATTATACAATACGAAATATCCATTGCTAAAAAATTATCTAAACATAAAAAATGTTCCTATCATTGTATATTCCGATACAGGTAAATTATCCTCACGTTCAAAAATAATAAAATACATTTTTCAAAATAGATATAAATTTGAGGGAATGGATTTTGAAGACGTAAATTTCGCCTTTCTTTCCTTATACGAAAGGAAACCCAACGCAGAGGTCACTAAATTTCATTGGTTGAATATCAATTTATCAAATGCAGCAAAAATCTCACAAAAAGAATTTAAAGAACTTAAACCTTGCGTTAATGTTATATACAGACATATATTAGAACATTTACATCATTGGTACACTCATAATGATTTTGTTCCAAATTTTGGTGAAGATAAATATTTTTACAAATGCGATAATCAATTATACTATCACACGATTGAGGATAGTGCTATAAAATCATCAAATTATAGGGAATTGTTCTGTTATCACCTTTTAATTGCCGGGAACATTCTTAATGCTTCATTTAGAATTACTAATTCTGCACCTTTTGATAAAGCATTAAATGCGATATGCAACAACGACTATAACGCATTAGTCCCTAAAGCTGATTCACATTTAGATACCGACCGAGACATGTTTTTAAACTACCCCCAAACCATTATCAAAGAACACATCAATGATTCCCCACAAGAAACTGTCTGGCTTGATGAGCATAAAATTTCCACAGGACAAATAGAAGATGTTTATTCTTTCAACGACAAGGTTGTCAAAGAATTCCTTGATAAAGATATACATAACTCGTCGATCGCATTGAGGAAATACCTCGTATCAAAAAACATGCTATTAAAAAATGACAAGCGATTTGTTTTCAATAAAAACGCCAACTCAAAAAAATACTATGTCTACAAGATTCGAGCCAAATATTTATCTTAAAATATAATAGGCAAGCCCTCACTAAACGGGCTTGCCTGTCGGTTCTTATATCGCAGTAACAATCTGTTTCAACTGTTCAAAGTCTGTATGAACATATGTGTCGTAGGTGATTTGAATACTGGAATGTCCCAATATTTTGCTTATGTACTTTACTTCCAACCCTTTTGCAAATAAATAAGAAGCAAACGAGTGTCTCAAAATATGCATTCCACTTGCGTCGATTTTTGCTCTTTTGAATACCTGATTCACCGCTTTTGAAATATTATGTGGTGTAAGATGAGTACCTGTCCTTGTCTTGAATACATAATCCTCGTCGTTACCCGTATAATACAACGCAATGTGATTAGATATCGCCTCAAGCGCAATATCGCATAGTGGTATTTCCCTTACACCTGCTTCTGTTTTAACCGAGCGTTGAATTAAAGGTCTACGCTTTTTGTTCCCTAAGCCATCTGTGACCATGACCAAATTCTGTTCAATTCTGACTTTCCGATTTTTCAAATCTAAGTGTTTGTATTGCAGTGCCAATGCTTCACCTTCTCTTAATCCGGTGTACAAAACGAATATTAATCCATATCCGTATCTGTATCTACATTCACCTTTTTTCAGTTTTTCCGCCGCTACACTTACAAATTTTTTCATTTCGTCCCCACTTAACACCTGCAACTGCTTTGTGTTGAATTGACTCTTTGAGGGTAGTATAACGCCCACCATCGGATTGAAAACAATTTTTTGTTCTACAACGTATTGCCTGAAAAACCCATTAAGAGCTTCATACGCCTTCTTGATACTGCTATGCGATAAGCCTTGCTTTTGCATGCGATTGATGATTGATTCTTGAATATCGTCGGTTGATACCTTTTGAATCATGTAATTCCCTATGTATGGGATGATTTGGTATTCGATAGTTTGCATCAACCTATCATAGCTGCTTGGCTTTAAGGTCGGCTTTTTGTATTTATCACTCCAATACCTCAGTCCCTCACTCATAAGACCATCTGCTTTTGTTAGACCATCCATATTCGTAAGATTTTTCTTAAAGTTATTCATTCGACGCCGTGCCTCTGTAGGGGTGTTGCCGCTGAATGTTTTTATTCTAGGGTTGCCGTTACTGTTGTAACCAATTTGCAGACGTGCAATCCATTTGCCTCTGGAATCTTTCGTTATACACCCTTCCGAATTTCCTCGTCTTTTCATTTTTTTGCCTCCTTTGTTTCAATATATACTATCAAATAATGTATAATCTAATTCACTTTCTTTCCGCTTCACGTTCTTGCCTTGCTAACCATTTTATTAATGATGATTTTTGTATCGTGTATCTTCCCAATAACTTGAACGCCGGGAATCCTTTTTTTCTCACAAGTCGGTACGCACCTGACCGACTGATTCCTAAGTAATCCATTAGATCTGAGATCTCCAATATCTCAGGCATTTCATTTAAGTTTTTCATCTTTCAAACCTCCAATTCTAATTCTTATCAAATAGTAAAAATAAAAATAATTTTTCATTTTTCGGTCCATAGGGGGTTTTTTACGTTCATCTAACCTTGGTCGATTTGTAAGATAACGTAACGTTTTTTGTAGAAATGTATCGAATTTATAATTACATCTACATACATTTTTATGTTTTATTTTACATTGAAAGTTATTCTTTGTATTGCTATAAATAGGATTTTCTTACTTTTTGAAAGCGGTAAAAAAAGTATCGAATTCATTGATTCGATACTCCAATAATTTCTTTATATGTTATTTTAATACTCTATAAAATCTTCCGCTTTGCAACGTAATGCTCTTGACAAATTTATAACAATCAACACTTTTACAGAATTTACATCATTCTTTTTTTGCTCATAATTTTGAATCAACCATAAATTTACACCCGAAATTTGTGACAGTTCAAATTAAGTAATTCCCATATTTTTACATTATATTGCTAATGCAGTTTCAGTGTAAAATTCTGTCATACATTCATAGCGGCAGTAAATTTTGAAATATCCGCCTCATGAAATGTTGGATACATATTTATCACCATATCAACCGATATGGCTTTAAATATATTTTTAAATGGTCCGCATGATTGCCATGATTCTCATTGTTTTATCATGAATCTTCTCCAACGAGTCATGCAAAAATCAAAAAATATATTGTTACCCCCCAAGATACCCCACCAGATCCCCCCAAGATGATCATACAAATTACGAACTTAAAAAGGCACCGATGTCGTATAACCCATATTATCGCCAACAAAAAACATCCTCCTGCAACCACTTATCCTTTCATTATTCAAAGTCCTTTCTTGCACAAAAAAAGAGCCTTTCGGCTCTAAATTGTTTTAAATGTAATTTTATATCTTGACACTTTACCACTAAAATTTTCTTTTCTTCTCAATTTTTTCTCTATACTCGTTAAATTTATCGTTCGCCGACAGCATTTCTTACATTTTATTATTTTAACTTCGCCCGCATTCTCTTTTTTTTCTATGAGTTTTTTCATGCTATCATGAGTTTCACATTTGAATGTATGCTCTTTGGGCAAATTATCCCATCCTTTCATCATCTTCCTCTTATTTGTAAAATACGAATTATTTTTAGCCTTTCTTTTAATAAATACTTTCATCACTATAACATTCCTTATATTATAGTAAAAATAGTCATTTATATCAGCTTTTTTCTTTAATATAATCAAATAAAGTATAATAAATATGGTAGCCATTACAACAATGCTTTCTACTATATCTAACATAATTATCACTCCTTGTTATTATTATACAATTATTTAATTATAATGTCAAGATATAGCGTAAATCATCATAATTTATCTGTACATAGACAAAAGATAATAAAATTTTCTATCCCACTAATTATACATAATATTATTAACGCTAACTGTGTATAAATTTTTGATATTACCATATACATAACAAGTTTTAATACCATTTCTATCATCTCAGCTAAAATTATCCATATTAATTTAATCGCCATATTGGATTTTATCTTTAATTTTTTACAAACAAATTCTATAACACTCCATATTTCATATTTAAAAAAGACTAAAATTCCTATCCATGTTATAGATAATAAAAAAACATATTCCTACCAATATATAATAGATATTCATTATTCAAATTCCTTTCTTCCACCAAAAAAGAGTGCAGTAACTACTACACTCTTTACATTTATATGACTTTTGATAAATAATGTTGAATCTTGTATTTTTTTGATATATAATATCCGTGTCGGAGCAATCCGATGCTAAAGGTAAGACTTCTTAACGGTGTTTACACCGGCGGTTATGCCCACTTTTATATTCACAGGCTTTATGCCGAGTCTATGAAAGGGGGAATGCTTATGAAAAGTAAGCATATTGCTACATATGGCAAAGAAATTGCTTGTTGCAATTTTAGTTGTTATCATTTTTTTGATAACTTTCGCTATAAACGCACAATAGCCGCCCCTCTGGCTCAGGAACGGCTGTTGTAAAACAACTTAACTCTTGGGCATGAACCGTTTGAGGTCTTGCCTTTTCTATTATCATTATATATCTATTATTTCATTTTGTCAATAAAATATTGCCAACTCAAATTAAATTCATTGTAGGTTTACAATAGATGTGTTACATAACAAAATATTTCGGCAAAAAGAATAGCAAGTGAAACTTCTTTATACAATCACCTCGTAAAAAATATTATATATTATTTTCTACAAAATAGTATATAATATATCATTATTGTTATTCACAATGTTCCTACCCAAGTATGTTACCAATGCGGTGAGAAATCATATTCATTTGATGTTTCTGTTTGTATTCAAAAATTGATAAATCAAGTTAAAGACATTGTATACGGTATTACTGAATTAAATTATTCAGCAGCATAAAATTCTAACAACGCTTACCGCCTCTCTTATTTGTTTTTGTTACAATGAAATTTTTTTAATTTTATCAATAGTTTCTTTTATAAAAGAAACTATTGATAAATATCATGACAAAATACAAATTATTATAGATGATAATTATAATTAATGAAATCGTTAATCAGACTTTATTAATCTACAGCACACTCATTATTTACCTAAAAATTAACTGCAATAATTATTTAAAGCTTTTAATGATTTGCTTCTGTTTGAACTATCTTGGAACTCTGAATTAGAATAAACATTGTCAATGTACTCATGGTGAACATATACATATATATAAAGAACTTTATTAAACTTGATTTCATTCACATCATATAACGATTTTTGCTTTTTTGCAATACTTTCGGCAAAAAATCTCCCCTATATTACTCATTTGTTGCCTTTCCATACCTTTGAAATCATTTAAACATTGTAATATTTCACTTTTTACAAAAAGCAGATAAGCTGAATTTTGCTTATCTGCCCAATTTGAACCAAGTATTTTATCATGTAATCGTTCTATGAAAGCCTGCTCTGCAGCCCCTCATAAATACAGTCAACATATTTTGGGAGTATCATCACACTTCCTCCTTGTGGAATTGTATAAGACTCTTTTTTAGTTTTATATAAGAATCATACATAGGAGTTGTGCCCTCCAAAAATCCGCTCTGATATGCATCACTCTTTTTGATGTCATTTCGCTTTAAGACAGTTGCAAGATTTTCAGCATTGATACCGTTCCTATTTCGCACAATATAAATATTGTCATTGCGTTCAAATTCATCAAGTAATTCTGCATAATGTGTTGAAAATATAATCATAGCACCATTAGGATTAACTCTTTTATCCATATAAAAACGTATAAGTGTGGAAACAATCTCATGATTAAAGTGATTTTCTATCTCATCTACAATTAAATAACCACCTTTTTCAAATGTCCTAAGCACATTAAGGAATGTATTTATTCCCTTGATAGTACCCGATGATAGATAACGATTAAGCTCAGACGTTTTGTTCAAAATTATTTCTTCCTCATTTTTGAATTTCAGTTGAATATCACAGTCCTTGCCCTTTTTAGTAATATTCAGATATTCAACACTTGGGTCGAAGAAAGCAATTAGTTCCGGTGGACAATTTTCTAATATGCTCAATTCATTAACATTAATATATTGGAGCATATCAACCAATATTAGTTGATCTTTATTTTTCTTGTTGAATGCCACAGTAATACTGACATCATCAAGCAAAAACATTTCATCATTATTTCTGGCTATATTAATATCGCAATCATCAAAATTAAATATATATGCTTTACTTTTGACTTTTTTACAAGGTTTGGATTTTAAATATTCATCTTTAATAATCAGTTTTCCATTTTTTCTTACAACGACGGTATGAAGCTGGTTGATAGTTTTATTCTCCGAATAAAAGTAAACATCAAAAATCACTTCTTCCTTATGTCCTAATCCATCTAATATTTCAGAATAAGAAATATTATTTATAGATTCATTATTAAGCATTCTGCATACAAATGTTATTAATTTCAATATGGTTGTTTTACCTGATGCATTGATACCTATAAAAGAAATAACATTGTTCTGATAAAAGCATTGTGAACCATTAGAAAATAAACAATTCATTTTATCTGCATTATCCGAAGAAACTCTTTGTTGTGCTAAAAAGTCTATCTCACATTTCCCTTTAAACAAAGTCAAACCTAATGCCGATATTTTCAACAACTTCATATTTTTAACCTCCATATTAACATGGTATTTGTTTTTACTATATGAATTATAGCACAAAAAACAGATAAAATGAAGATTAAAAACATTAAATCTGTTTTTAATCTTCATTTGAATTGTCATTATATTAATTTTAATTCATCAGCCTATAATAATACTAAACATAACTATACATAATTAAATTCCTTTTAAATATATCCACAATCATAAGCTTTCTCTGTTTCTGTTAATATTTTTATAATTTCTCAAATTTCAAACTTTGCCTCTCTGAATGCAAGTGCTATATCATTGTTATTGGTAGTTTCGTAAACCGGTTCATCTTGTTCACCCAACATAATATCTCTGTAATAAAAATCTCTAAGATTATTATTATTTTTCACATTACTGAATCGTATATATCTGTTATTGACATTCGTTGTTGTAAACGCTATGAATCCCTTATCTATAGTTTCTAATGGGCGTAAATTATGTGATGTGAATATAAGTTGCCCCTTTCCTTTTTCTGAAATTATTCTTAAAATTTCACCTAATAAATACTCAAAAATTCCCGAATCCAATTCATCGATTGCCACCGTTATTGAATCATTATTATATACAACTATAAGAAGCTGTAATATAGATACAATCTTTTTTATTCCTTCCGATTCATAACGCAATGCAATTTCTTTTTTATTTTTCTTTGAAATTAATTCAATTATATAACCAGTTTCACCATTTTTCATGGTTTGAGTTCCGATTACTTTTATACCGATAGTTAAATTCGGAATAAGCTGTTCCAACACTATATTCATATTTTTAATAACATTATTTACAACTTCAAATGCTTGTTCAGGTATTACTCCTGAATCATTTAACGGAATTGGCAAATTGCCAACTGCATTTCCGCTTTTATTTGAACACTTAAAAAATAACGGTAATTCGTCAAAACTAATAAGTCCCGAATTTTTTGTATTAATAATAAACAGTTCAAAGTTTCCAAATTTAGTTAATGCATTAAACAAAAAAACATGATATCTTTCTTCACAGTTTTTCCTTATGCAATTTAATAATTCTTTTGAAAACACAAACGATCTGGATGTCGCTAATGCAATTTTCTTCGCTACAAATAAATCCTTTTCATCTTCATTCCCAGTCAATACAGTATATTTTGATTTAGGTAAAAAAACATCTGATGTTCTGGTATCGACAATTGCCGTTTTTCTAATTTTTTTATCTCCGCATTCATATGAATAACTTAAAACCTCATCAAAAATAACCGTTTTTTCTTCTTCAGAAAGTTCCACACTGTTATCATCAACATTAACCGTATTTTTTTCTATTTCTTTTTTTAAGCTAAATGAATAACCTACATTATACTCTGCTTTTTTATCGGTATCTTTAACAGTAAACTCATATTCCAATGTAGCTGCATCTGCGTCAACGTTCACAAAATCTGCATATTGTTTAGGGATCGGTCTACCGCAAAGAGCAAATTTCAGCAAAGCTATAGCGTCAATTAATGCCGTTTTACCCGAACCGTTCTGTCCATATAACCCAAGAACGCTGGATTTATAATTTTTTCTGTGATTGTCAAACAGAAGACTTCCATTTGCAACATTTGTCAAATTTTTTATAGTAATCTTTTTTATACGAATTACTGATTTGACCATATTCATCATCCTAACATCATATGAGTTTAATTAATATCACATATAGTATAACACACGTCCACTAAGCTATCAATACGAAATGCAAAAATTAAACATTTTGTTTCTTTTTACATTTCAGCAGCACCATCAAGTCTTCTATTTATCCTCAAATATTATTTTATTATATCGTTATCTACACTATTAATTTCATATTTATATTAATCGTATCTGCAAATGGTATAGATATGACCACATAGTTTCTATTCCCTCACATCTATTCAACTTCTTTTATTATAAAATTTTTTTATCTTTTACAGTCACCTCCCGCCTAAAAACAATCTATCCATATAGAGTAGTAGAATGGTTACAATAATAAAACCGCCCATTGCATATTGCTTTTAGGCGGTTTTTAACTATATTAAATCAATGTAATTTTGTCCTCCGTAGAAAAAACGTATAACATAGACAATATTGTTTTCTTCATCTATTCGATAAATTAAAATATATTTATTCATAACAACTTTTCTGTATTTTTCGTTTCTTAAACATTTGTCAAAACAGCATGCATAAAAGAATTATCCGCGAGATCAATATATATTTCTTCAATTTTATCAAGTAGAATAGTTGCAGCTATTGGATTTTTTAGAAAATTAAAAATATAATATACTGTCTATATCGTTATGAGCTTCTTCTGATATAATAACTTCATATTTCATACTTACTCCTAAGTGAATCAACAGACAGTTTGGTATTAATCACTCTGTTCTCAGAAATAGCCTTTTCACCTTGTTCAATTTTTTTATAAATGTCATTGATATATGATATTTTTTCATATGCTTCTATACTCATAATGACCATATCATCATAACCATTTTTAGTAACAAATATAGGCTCGTCTGATTTATGGCATATTGCGGATATTTCACTTATATTTTTCAAATCTCTAATCGGTATAATTTGCGGCATAATATCCATCTCCTTTATGGCATAATAGTGCCTTACTTATACTCCATTGTCAATGGTTTTATTCTATTAAACAATGCAAATTTTAATAATTTGAAAAAAATAGACATTCTTTAATTTTATAACTGATGAATTCGACTCCATAGAAAACATGAACCTCAGATGTGTATCCTAATGTTAGTCAAAACCAATAATGATAGTGTTTTGTATACTATGAAAAAATTACATATAACCCACAAACATGAATTACTATCTTTGTTTTTCCTCATCCCATTGTCTATTATTCACCATCATGACACAAATTTCAACGTTTTCACAATTGAATCCATTCGAGCCAACCGACCCAATTCTTTATTTTTTAATCGGATCACCTTACTGATATGGAATTTCTCCAATCCGTAAGCGTCATGGAAATTCTCCCCACGGAAACTCTAGTACTTCTCGATACAAAAAGCACGCCTTTTCCATTGCCAAATCTTGACACACTGTATTCATATGGCTTCTTTCACACACCAATCACAAGCTATTTTATCTTTTACCTGAAGTAATATACGATAATGAGTCCACAAAATATTGCTCCAGATCATTACACTGATGAAACAATCTCAGTAAAAATCACATAAAACTTCAAGCAACGGCAAAAAAATACCGCCGCAACACCTTTTTTTAATTTTTTACAGTTTTTTTAAGAACCTGAAGTCCATATTAAGAACATTTTTGTCCATCATGTTCTTCCTAGTCAATCAATATTCTAAAATAAAAACTTTATCAGAAGTATCTTTTACAATTTAATTTCATTGGCATATTTTATCATTTTCTATTTTTTTTCATCCATCGTCGAATGGTTTTACCTGCAGCTGATCTCAATAGCATTGATTACATAAAATTTCTTAAATATTAAGTCACTTGTAATTTCTAACAAATAATTATTCCAGCCACAAATATAAGCAAAGATTTCACATTCTAAATTATTGAAAATACTGCAACAATCACCAATTCTAATATAATAAAAATATTATTTATAGTGTCCATTTGTCGTTTGCTATTTCAACGCCAATCCGTTAAGATATTAATATTATTTCTATAATTTCATTATACTTTTCAATAAAATACCGACACATTGTGTTAAACGATAATTTATTGTATCAGTCATTGATAGTAGCCTGACCGTTCATCAGCATAGGCAGCAGCCAATCACGAAGTTTAACAAGTTCTTGATTTTCGCAAATATTTTTACTTATTTGTGCATATATAGCTTGAGTAGCTTCGTGATAAGCACGTAAAACTGTATCTTCAGGAATAATAATGTGAACGCCTGCTAAATCATCATTGTTTACAGCTTCTTGAGTCGCTCCGTGAGCAAGCATATCTTTATGAATTTCAAAATATGCATTTGAAACATAAGAAGCAATATATTCAAAACTGATTTCGTTGCATTGTAATCCGCAAAATCCCGTTGAAAGAATAGAGCTTGAAATAATAGGTTGCATTTCTTTGTTTAGGCAAAGATGTTTAATGCTATTTTTCATTTTAGCAAACCATACAGAATTTATACTTGGCTGCATATTAGCGCGACTTTCTCTACCGTCGTAATCAACAATAGTTCCTGTTGAAATAGAAGTACCTTTAACATCGGCTGTTGCTAGGTATGTTTTTGTATTAAAGATTTCGACTCCGGGTTTTATTATGGAAGATAAACAGTTTGAATTTACAGATTGAACTTTCCAATTTTCAGGAATATTACGCTTCAAAGTATCATTCCAAACCATTTTTCCACCGGAAGTCTGATAAGGATTACCGTTGTTATCAGGGAAATCAAATTGGGTAAACCAATAATCATATAAAAGCATAAGTTGCTGCTCTAAATTATCGTTTACATTATTATTGATGTCTATTTTCTCATCAATCAATGATAAAACTCCAACTATTTTATCTTGAATATCTTTATCTGGTAAACTTACTTCTATATTTCGCAAAGTATCTAAAGTTACCGTCCTCTGAGAACACCCAATAGCCAACTTATCCACCATTCTATAAAACTGAGGATTAAGCATTGTGTAATAAAGATATTTTCCATTCACATCACTTTTAGGTCTTAGAATCGCAATATGACGTTGAAACACCATAGGCATTTCAAAATCCACATAAACAGGTTTGCCAAAAGAACCGACCACTGAATATAAAATATCTCCTTTATGTGCTTTCTTTGTTTCGCTTAACTTATCATAATAACTTTTCGGAACAAACATCGTATCTTCAAACGAGATTTTGTTTTGCCCCGTAAAATTGGATATTGTAATAAAAGGTATTCCCTCTGTGCTTTTAGGTGGCGGTAAATGGTCACCATCTGAGATAAATTCACAACAATCCATTAACTTTCTATATTTCATTTTATTGCTCCTAACCTATGTACTTTCTATGAGCCAATTTAACATTGCTCTGTTTAACCATTGCATACTGCAAAGTCGTATCTATTTTTCTATGTCCCAAAAGCTGCTGTAACTGTTCAATAGGCATTCCTTTATCTATTGCCATAGTTGCAAGAGTACGTCTAAATTTATGTGGATGTACCTTACTAAGACCTAATTGTTTTCCAAAATTTCGTAATCGCACTTCAATACCACCGATTTTTAATCTCTCATAAGGGGCTTTTAATGATACAAACAGTGCCGGATTATCGTCCTTGCGACTGTTCAAGTAATTCTGCAAATGTATTTTTGTTCTTGCATCAAAATATACTATTCGCTCCT
>OGZF01001424.1_pt1 | contig 14630 bp, 8 predicted proteins | sample 1576771 | NCBI WGS metagenome assembly OGZF01 (sample SAMEA3541536, study PRJEB24748) | human gut metagenome | biome: human gut; feature: human-associated habitat; material: faeces | place: China | collected 2012
ATCCTTCTGGAATACGCCAAGAAGAACCACTTCCCGAACCCGGTCTTCTTTGTGGATGATGGCTGCTCCGGCACGAACTGCGACCGTCCCGGCTTCCAGCGTATGCTGACCGAGATCGAAGCAGAATATAGGAACAATTATCGCGAAAAATCATTGTGAGATCACAGGACTAAATCAGAAAGACCTTGAAAACCAAGGCATTCTGGCTTAGTCCCCTTTTTTTGACCGAAAGCAAAAGACTTTCGCAAGAATCAAACAAGCCGGAGTGCCGGTTTTTTCACGGTAACTGCAAAAGACTGCCCTCCCCCTGTATTGATCAGGTGGTACGGCAGCCTTTATTTTGATTTTGTTCTCTTTCCGGTGATCTTTACTCCACCTTGCAGACTGGTTCCCGGATAACGGTCTTGCATTTTTCCGGGGCAGTGCGGCGGGGATCGCTGAGGTAAATTTCGTGGTGCAGGCGAGCGGATGTGCAGTCAATTTTATAGTGCCGCTCCGCCGCAAACTGCTCCATTGCGTTGAGCGTTGCGGGCTCGGTATCATAGTTGCCAAGGTGCATGCACTGCACGCACAGGCCCTCATCATAAGTAAAGTACTCCACTTTGCTGAGATCCAGCTTTTTCTTGGCGGCAGCTTCGGCCACGGCCCAATCGAACTCCTGTTTGGTTACAAACTCCGGCAGGCGAATCATAGCGATCCAAGAGAATGTTTCCTTATGGGCGTAATTGATCTGGCTTTGCCCCTCCTGCCACCAAAGGCCCTCCAGCGGCGGCACCACATATTCAAAATAGCCGGGGATCTGGTGGGTACCTTTGTAGCTCATTTTTATGGTAAAGGCAACCGCATACAGCATACCAATGGCCGCCTGATATTCTCCATCCTGCGCGTTGGGGTCACCATGGCCGCGCACCGCCACATAGTTCATGGGCGGCACTTTCAGCAGCTGCGGCTTTTGGGGCGGGAGATAAAATTCCTTATACTCCTTTTTATAGTCAAACGGCATCGGTCAGGTCGCTCCCTTCTTCTTTTTGGGCTTTGGCATGGGCAGTTCGCGGCAGGTGGCCTGCACAAATGCAATCATGTGTTCCCGGTCATCCACATCCTCGTACAGAAAATAATCTTTTGCACCATCATACGGCGGGGCTTTGGGCAGCTGCGGAGCAAGGGCTGCCCCCTCTTTGGTAATTTTGATGAACAGCTGGTCATCACACACCAGGGCAAACATTTTGCCGTCCAGATACACGCCATAATCGCCAAACATTTTGTGGTAGGTCACCTGCCCGGCCGGGGCAAGCTGGTCCGCAATATACTGAACAAATTCGGGATTGGAGGCCATAAAGGGTTCTTCTCTTTTCATCATTATTTTACAATATTATATCATATTCCCTTACTCTTTACAACCTTTTTTCTTATATAACAACCAGCTATTGTATGCCGCCGATGCTATAGCCACATTTTTTAGCCGCATTTTTTACAACTCAGCGCTTTACAGTGGTGCTTGGTTCGGTGTATCATAAAAGAATATTAAAAAGGAGATGAGCGCATGAAATGCCCGAATTGGGGTAAAATTTTGGCTGCGGCGGCGCTGTGTGCTGCGCTGTGTGCCTGCAGCAGGCCGCAGGATGTTCTGCCCGATCATACCGCCACGCCGGAAACATCCGCCACGGTTGCCCCGACTGCCGCCGTTGTTCAGGCCACCGCCACCCACGCCCCAGCAGATACCACCGTGCCCACTATTCTGCCGCAGACAGCAGATGCCGGGCGCAGTTATGTGGACGACACCCTGTTCATTGGGGATTCCAACACCGTGCGCTACACCATGTACGCCGACGACACCGGAACGGCGTTTTCCACGCTGAAAAACAACATTGGCGTGGTCAGCATGGGGGCCGGTTCCATCACCACCCTGAAATGCGAAAAGTTCAAGGGGGACAGCACCCTGTATACCATTCCGGATGCCGTTGCCAAGTTGCAGCCCAAACGCATTATCATTGGTTTCGGCTCCAACAACCTTGGTGGCAGCTCCACGGATGCCACCAAGTTCATCGCGCAGTACCGGGAGGGACTGGCCGCCATCACCAAAGCATGGCCCTATGCGGATATTATCGTCAGCGCCATTCCCCCGCTGGACCAGCAGCGGGACAACACCAACCTGACCATGACCCAGGTAGATGCGTACAACGCCGCTCTTGTGACGATGTGCGAGGAGAACGGCTACAAATTTTTGAACACCGCCGAAGTACTGCGGGATGACGCCACCGGCTGGGCTAAAAAGGACTATACCCTTTCGGACGGGGTGCATCTTTCCAAAGAGGCTGTCACTGCCTATTTTACTTATGTGCGCACCCACGCTTACGTCACGCAGGACCGCCGCCCCGAAAGCACAGCCGCCATCCCGGAGCCGGACGGCGTACCGCTGGGGTTAATCTCCTCGGATCCGATCGCCGTGCGCGGCGCTAAAGTGCCGGTGGAATTTGTGGCCACATCCGGCGGCAGCATCAGCGGTTCCACCAGCCAGAAAGTGAAAAAGGGTGGCACCTGCTCCACCGTGAAAGCCGTACCCGATGCAGGCTGGAAGTTTGCCGGGTGGACGGCGTCGCTGGGGGCGGCCTCCAGCAGTTCTTCCCTGAGCTTTACCGTGCCCAGCAATGCGGACGCCAACGGCGTGATTGTGACAGCACACTTTGAGCCGGACGAACACGAACATGAATTTGTGGAAGTAAAGGATACCCGCATTGAGCCCACCTGTTTGGAATACGGCACCGTAAAAGTCAAGTGCACCATCTGCGGCGAGGTAAAAGAAAAAGAACTGCCTGCCCTGGGGCATGACTATGACAAGGGCGTTATCACCTTGCAGCCCCAGCCCGGTGTAGCCGGGGTGATGACCTACACCTGCCAGCGCTGCGGCTACATCAAAACAGCGCCCATTGAACCGCTGCCCACCGCAACGCCGACAGCTTCACCCACGCCATCTCCTTCACCGACACCGGCAGTTACCCAGACGCCGGAACCTGTTGTCACACCAGAGCCGATAACTACCCCGGAGCCTACGCAGGAACCTGTCATTACGCCGGAGCCCGAACCGACGGGTGCACCGGAGCCGGTAATTACCGCGGAACCGGCCCCTGACCCGGAGCCGCCGCAGGAAACCGAGCCTGCCAGCGAAGCCCCCACCGAGGTTCCTGCACAGGAACCGGAAGTTCCGCAGGAATAACCCTGATTTTTTGAAAAGAAGAGGAACTTAATCTTATGAATGACCCCAGCCAGCAGCACATTGGCACCCCGGCGCTGATCCGCCGGTTTGCCCCTTACCTGATGCGATACAAACGCATTTTGATTTTTGATTTGTTCTGTGCCGCACTGACCACTTTGTGTGATATCGTGCTGCCTAAAATTATGAGCTACCTAACCAACGCCGCCACCGATCCCGGCATTGTGCTGACGGTTGATGCGGTGTTAAAGCTCGCCCTGCTGTATCTCATTTTGCGGCTGATTGATGGTGCCGCACAGTATTTTATGTCCGGCACCGGCCACATCATGGGCGTTTACATTGAGACCGATATGCGGCGGGATGCCTTTGCCCACCTGCAGCGGTTGAGCCACACCTATTATTCCAATACCAAAGTTGGGCAGATCATGGGCCGCATTACTAACGACCTGTTTGATGTGACCGAATTCGCCCACCACTGCCCGGAAGAATTTTTTATTGCGGGCATCAAAATTGCGGCTTCGTTCATCATCCTGTGCGGGGCCAGCGTACCGCTGACTTTGGTGGTGTTTGCCTGCGTGCCCTTGATGGCGGTTGTATCCACCAAGCTGAACCTGAAGCTTCGCGCCGCGTTCCGCCGCCAGCGGTTCCAGATCGGCGAGCTGAACGCTTCGATTGAGGACAGCCTGCTGGGCCAGCGGGTTGTGAAGGCGTTCGCCGCGGAAGAGGAAGAGAACAAAAAGTTCGAGCAGGGCAACACCGCGTTCCAGACCATCAAGAAGAAAACCTACCATGCCATGGCCGCGTTCAACACCTCCACCCGGCTGTTTGACGGGTTGATGTATCTGGTGGTCATTGTGGCAGGCGGCCTTTCGCTGGTATATGGCACCATCAGCGCTGGCGATTTGGTTGCCTATGTGCTGTATGTTTCCACTCTGATTGCCACCATCCGCCGCATTGTGGAATTTGCCGAGCAGTTCCAGCGCGGCGTGACCGGCATTGAGCGCTTTTTTGACATTATCGATACCCCCGTTGAGATCACTGACGCCCCCGACGCCAAACCGCTGCAGGTGGAAAAAGGCGGCATTGAGTTCCGCGATGTGAGCTTTGAATACCCGGACGACCACAACAAGGTGCTGCGTCATGTAAACCTGAACATCCGCCCCGGCGAGAATCTGGCGCTGGTTGGGCCTTCCGGCGGCGGCAAAACCACCCTGTGCAACCTGATTCCTCGCTTTTATGATGTGACCGGCGGCGAGATTTTGATTGACGGGCAGGACATCCGCCATGTTACCCTGAGCAGCCTGCGCAATGCCGTTGGCGTGGTGCAGCAGGATGTTTACCTGTTCAGCGGCACGGTGGCCGAAAACATCGCTTACGGCAAGCCGGGTGCCACGCGGGAGGAGATCATTGCCGCCGCCAGGCTGGCCGGTGCTGATGGCTTTGTGCGGGAGCTGAAAGACGGGTATGATACCTATGTAGGCGAACGCGGGGTCAAGCTTTCCGGCGGGCAGAAACAGCGCATCAGCATTGCGCGGGTATTTTTGAAGAACCCGCCCATCCTGCTGCTGGACGAAGCCACAAGCGCGCTGGACAACGAGAGTGAGATTCTGGTTGGGCAAAGCCTGGATAAGCTGGCCAAGGGCCGCACCACGCTGACGATTGCCCACCGCCTGACTACCATCAAAAACGCTGACCGCATTCTGGTGCTGGGCAAATCCGGCATTGAGGAAGAGGGCCGCCACGAGGAATTGCTGGCAAAGAAAGGCATTTATTACCGCCTGTGGAACGGGCTGGTCAGCGGGCAGACGCTGTGATGGAAAAGCGGACGCTATGCCGCTTTGTTCCGATATAAAATATATAATGCAGAGCCACCTCGCCGTTGGGGCAGAAGTTTCCCGCGGCGGGGTGATTTTTGTGATTTTATAGGGAACGGTTTTGAGCGTTCTATTATCTGCCGCCTGTTTCCAACACATAACAAACCCAATATTTTCTGAGCGGCACACCGCGATCCGCCACCATTATTCATTATTATTTATTTTTTCCCGTCTCCTCTCCGCCCAATTTCTAATTCCTCATTTCTAATTCCTAATTTTCCTCTCAGTTCCGACTTCCTCCCTCCTTAATTGCCTCACCATTCTCCCCGTATTCAGCCCGCAGGTCAGCAGGTTAGAGGCTGTCATGACCGCCAGAAAGCCCGGCATACCGTATTGCGGCATCAGCCACAAAATGCCTGCAATGCGCAAAATGGAATCCAGCACCGAATAGCGGAAGGTCGCCAGCTGCTCCCCCATGCCTTTTAAGATCGCATCCACCATGCTTTCCAGGTACATAAAGGGTGCCACAAAGCCCAGTACCTGCACATAGCGGCCCGCCTGGGTATCGTGATAGAGCAAAATGGCGGCATCCTTACCAAACAGCACCAGCGCGGCCCCCACCAACAGCGAGAACCCACCCGTCAACCCCATGGCAAGCCGCACAAGGCGGCGCAGGGCAGCGGTATCCCGGGCGGTGTGGGCACGGGTGATCTCCGGCATCAGCAGGCCGGAAAGTGCCGCCAGCACCGAGAACGGAAAAAAGATAAGCGGCAGTGCCATGCCTTTTAAGGAACCATACTGCGCCACGGCTTCGGCGCGGGTGCCAAGGTAAGCGGCAAGACAGGCGGGGATCAGCACGCTTTCCCCTGCCTGCAAAACGCTGGCCACCAACCGGCTGCCGGTCACGGGCAGCACAATTTCCCACAGCTCCCGGCTGGTATAGCCGCGGGGCGGGTCATCGGCGCATGGGCGGAAGCTCGGTTCCTGCCGGGCAAACAGCGCCATAATGCCGCAGGAGACCGCCTCACTGACAGTATTGCCGATGAGCACCGCACAGCAAGCGTAAGCCGCGCCCCAGTGGGCCAGCTTTACCAGCGCCAATGCGGCCACGGCCATCCGCACGGTCTGCTCCACCAGTTGGGCAATGATATTCGGTTCCACCCTTCGCCGCGCCAAAAAGCACCCCCGCAGCGCCCCGGCCGCCGCAATAAACGGCAGGCTGGGGGCCAGCGTACACAGCCCCAGCTCCGCGCGGGAATCATGCAGGGCAAAGCGGGCCAAAGGGTCCGCCAGCGCCAGCTGCGCCAGCATGGCGGCGGTGCCCAATACGGCCGCTGTTGCCGCAAGGCTGCGCAGCGTCGGGGCCATGCCGCGCCCACGGGTCAGGCACTGCGCACCCAGCCGTGTGGACGCCACATTGATGCCCGCCGAAGCCAGCGAAACAAACACCATATAGACGGATAAGATCAGCTGGTACAGGCCCATGCCCTCCGGCCCCAGGCGCGCAGCCACAAACACCCGGAACACCATGCCCAGCGCCCGCAGCGCAAAGCCCGCCACTGTCAGCAGTGCTGCATTTTTCAGATAGGTTTTCCCCCGCAGTGCCGTTTTTGCCGCCCCCTTTGCCCGTATAAAGCCAGTATATTCTGCATTGCTGCAGTTTATGGCAGGGTTCTATGAAGAAGTATCACCCATACAATTCGGACATTTTTGCTGGTTTGGCGTGCTATTCATTTTGATAGTACTTGCATTTTGTGCTCTGACGCGGTACACTAATAAAGTGCGGCCCATGCCGCAAAACGGAGAACGGTGCCGAAGCGGGGCAGTTGCAGCGCCCCGCCCGGCACAGATAAAAGGAGCTATACCCACATGAGTGAAGCATGTACCCACGATTGCAGCAACTGCCACGCTGACTGTTCCAGCCGTGCGCCGCAGCATGAACCGCCGCACGCAAAAAGCCACATCAAAAAAGTGATCGGCGTTGTTTCCGGCAAGGGCGGCGTTGGCAAAAGCATGACCAGCGCCATGATGGCTGTTTCCATGCGCCGCAAAGGCTACAAGGTCGGCGTGCTGGATGCTGACATTACCGGCCCTTCCATCCCCAAATTGTTCGGCGTTCATGGCCCGGCCATGGGCACCGAGGACGGCATCAACCCGGTGGAAAGCCACACCGGCATCAAGATCATGTCCATCAACCTGCTGCTGGAAGATGAGGAAGCCCCCGTTGTGTGGCGCGGCCCCGTGATTGCCGGTGCGGTCAAGCAGTTCTGGCAGGAAGTGATCTGGGACGACGTTGACTTTTTGTTTGTCGATATGCCTCCGGGAACCGGCGATGTGCCGCTGACCGTGTTCCAGACCCTGCCGGTAGACGGCATCATTATTGTATCCAGTCCGCAGGAGCTGGTCGGCATGATCGTTGGCAAGGCTGTGCAGATGGCCGAAATGATGAAGGTTCCCATCCTTGGCATTGTGGAAAACATGAGCTATGTGCTCTGCCCGGACTGCGGCAAGCATATCAACGTGTTTGGCGACAGCCATGTGGACGAGACCGGAAAGAAGTACCACCTGCCCGTGCTGGCCAAAATGCCGCTGAACCCCGAATTTGCCAAAGAGGCGGACGCCGGCATGATTGAAACCTTTGCCGGGGATTATCTGGACGGCGCAGCAGACGCTGTAGCCAAGCTGCTGAAGTAACTTTTTTATTTTGGAATCCGGGCCCCATGCCCCGTTTGCAGCCTGTGTGGGGCATGGCCCTGAAAAATTTATCCATACAGGAGGAAATACATTATGAAAAAGTTCCTGGAAGAGTTCAAGGCTTTTGCCCTGAAAGGCAACATGATGGACATGGCCATCGGTGTTCTCATCGGCGGCGCATTCTCCACGCTGGTCACTTCTTTGACGGACAACATCATCAACCCCATCATTGGCATTTTGTTCCAGACAGATTTCAGTGATGTTGTGCTGCACCTGCCGTTTGACATCAACCTGGGCATCGGTGCATTCATCTCTGCCGTCATTAACTTTATCATTCTGGCATTCGTTCTGTTCTGTATGCTGAAAGCCATGAACAAGCTCATGGACCTGGGCAAGCATGAAGAAGAAAAGCCCGCCGAGCCGGAAGCCCCTAAGGCCCCGACGCAGGAGGAGCTGCTGACCGAGATCCTGGCTGTTTTGAAAGAGCAGCAGGCTGCAAACGGCAAATAACACACCGTTTTGCCCGGCAGTTATTGCCGTAGCTTAATTTTATTAAGTTTAGTCCTTGCAAAGCAAAGCAAATAAGGTTTTTGCGTTAATTTCATAAAAATCTTTTGTTTGATGATTGCCATTTCCCTATTGGTGTGGTATAGTACTGCTAAGAACAAAGACGTTCCCACAAACGGGTTAGTGTACCCGTTGGGGAACGTCTTTTTTCGTATCTATGCCAGGTTGGGAAATGTGCGTTCCCGCCCGGCCCCGCAGGGAATTACGGGAAGGAGCAAAAACGGATGGAAAACTTTACAGAGCGCAAGGCCCCCGCCGGGCTGTATGATCCGCGGTTTGAACATGACAACTGCGGCATTGGTGCAGTTGTGGATATCAAGGGCCGCAAAACCCACAAAACGATCGACGATGCTTTGCAGATCGTGGAGCACCTGGAACACCGTGCCGGTAAGGATGCCGAAGGCAAAACCGGCGATGGTGTCGGTATCCTGCTGCAGATCGGCCACAAGTTCTTCAAAAAAGCTGCCGAAGAAGCCGGCATTACGCTGGGCAACGAGCGTGACTACGGCATTGGCATGTTCTTTTTCCCACAGGAAGAGTTGAACCGCAACCAGGACAAAAAGCTGTTTGAGATCATCTGCAAAAAAGAGGGGCTCAACTTCCTTGGCTGGCGCGAAGTGCCCACCTGCCCGGAAATTTTGGGCCACAAGGCACGTTCCTGCATGCCCAGCATCTGGCAGGCATTTGTGGAACGCCCGGCCCGCGTAAAGCCCGGCATTGACTTTGACCGCAAGCTTTATGTTGCCCGCCGCGTGTTTGAACAGTCCAGCCAGGATACTTATGTGTGCAGTCTTTCCAGCCGCACCATTGTGTACAAGGGCATGTTTCTGGTTAAAGAACTGCGCCTGTTCTATCCCGATTTGCAGAGCGAAGATTATGAATCTGCCATCGGCATGGTGCACAGCCGTTTTTCTACCAACACGGCACCCAGCTGGAACCGCGCCCACCCCAACCGCTTTATCCTGCATAACGGCGAGATCAACACCATCCGCGGCAACGTGGATACCATGCTGGCCCGCGAGGAAACCATTGGTTCCAACTACCTGAAAGAGGATATGACCAAGGTTCTGCCCATTGTGAACCAGGGTGGTTCCGACTCCGCCATGCTGGATAACACGCTGGAGTTTATGGTTATGAACGGCATGGAGCTGCCGCTGGCTGTTATGGTCACTATCCCCGAACCGTGGGAAAACAACCATAGTATGGACCCCAAAAAGCGTGCGTTCTATCAGTATTATGCCACCATGCTGGAACCGTGGGACGGCCCCGCTTCCATCCTGTTCAGTGACGGCGATGTGATGGGCGCTGTGCTGGATCGCAACGGTCTGCGCCCCAGCCGCTACTATATCACCAAAGACGGCCGCCTGATCCTTTCCAGTGAGGTCGGCGTGTTGGATATTCCCGCCGAAGAAATCGTGCGCAAGGACCGCCTGCGCCCCGGCAAAATGCTGTTGGTGGATACCGCCAGGGGTGAGCTGGTGGACGACGAAAGCCTGAAAGCCGATTACGCCAGCCGCGAGCCTTACGGCGAATGGCTGGACCGCAACCTGGTCAACCTGGCCGATTTGAAGATTCCCAACGAGCGTGTGCCCAGCCACGAGCATGACGAGCTGGTGCGGCTGCAGAAAGCATTCGGCTACCAGTACGAGGATGTTTCCACCATGATCCTGCCGATGGCAAAGAACGGCGCAGAGCCTGCCGGTGCCATGGGCAGCGATACCCCGCTGGCCGTTTTGAGCCACACCCATCCCCCGCTGTTTGAGTATTTTAAGCAGATGTTTGCCCAGGTCACCAACCCGCCCATCGACGCCCTGCGCGAGAAAGTCGTGACCTCCACCACCGTATACGTTGGCGCACAGGGCAACCTGTTGGAAGAGGACGCCGAGAACTGCAAGGTGCTGAAAATCACCAACCCCATTTTGACCGAAACCGACCTGATGAAAATCAAGGCCATGAAGGTTCCCGGCTTTAAGGTGGAAACCATCTCCATCTGCTACTATAAGAACACCGACCTGGAAAAGGCCATTGACCGCCTGTTCGTTGATGTGGACCGCGCCTACCGCGATGGTGCCAACATCCTGATTTTGTCTGACCGCGAAATTGATGAGTACCATGTCGCCATCCCCAGCCTTCTGGCTGTGGGCGCAGTTTCCAAGTATCTGGTCCGTACCCGCAAGCGCACCGCCATGGCCCTGATCCTGGAAAGCGGTGAGCCCCGCAAGGTTCATGATTTTGCCACCCTGCTGGGCTACGGTGCCTGCGCCATCAACCCCTATCTGGCACAGGAGACCATCGGCGAGCTGATCAATGAGGGTCTGCTGGACAAAGATTACTATGCCGCCGTGAACGACTACAATAAAGCCGTTCTGGCCGGCATCGTCAAGATAGCCTCCAAGATGGGCATTTCCACCATCCAGTCCTACCAGGGCAGCCAGATTTTTGAAGCGCTGGGGCTGAGCAACGAGGTAGTGGATAAGTACTTTACCAACACCGTCAGCCGTGTGGGCGGCATTACCATCCGCGACATCCAGAACGACCTGGAAGCTCGCCACAAACAGGCATTTGACCCTCTGGGCCTGGATATCAGCATGGAGCTGACCAGCCTGGGTGAGCACAAGCTCCGCAGCGGCAAGCTGGCCGAAGATCATCTGTACAACCCGCTGACCATCCACCTGCTGCAGCAGGCCTGCTGGACCGGCGATTACAACAAGTTCAAGGCTTACACCGATGCCGTGAACGCCGAGGGCGGCGATGCCATGCACCTGCGCAGCCTGCTGGACTTCAACTATCCCGATGCCGGTATCCCGCTGGACGAAGTGGAAAGCGCGGATTCCATCGTACACCGCTTCAAGACCGCTGCCATGAGCTATGGCGCCCTTTCTGAGGAAGCCCACGAGTGCATGGCCGTTGCCATGAACCGCATCGGCGGCAAGAGCAACACCGGCGAGGGCGGCGAAGCCGAAGACCGTTTTGGCACCGAGCGCAACAGCGCCATCAAACAGGTAGCATCCGCCCGTTTTGGCGTGACCAGCAAGTATCTGGTTTCCGCCAGCGAGATTCAGATCAAGATGGCACAGGGCGCAAAGCCCGGCGAAGGCGGCCAGCTGCCCGGCGGCAAGGTTTACCCCTGGGTCGCCAAGACCCGCCACTCCACCACCGGCGTGGGCCTGATCTCTCCCCCGCCGCACCATGATATCTACTCCATTGAGGACCTGGCCCAGCTGATCTATGACCTGAAATGCTCCAACCGCAAGGCTGCCATCAACGTCAAGCTAGTCAGCGAAGCCGGTGTTGGCACCATTGCCGCCGGCGTTGCCAAGGCCGGCGCCGAAGTGATTTTGATTTCCGGTTTTGACGGCGGTACCGGCGCTGCACCGCGCAACTCCATCCACAATGCGGGCCTGCCGTGGGAGCTGGGCCTTGCCGAAGCACACCAGAGCCTGATCATGAACGGCCTGCGTTCCCGCGTGCGCATTGAAGCCGACAGCAAGCTGATGAGCGGCCGCGATGTGGCCATTGCCGCCATGCTGGGCGCTGAAGAGTTCGGCTTTGGCACCGGCCCGCTGGTTGCCATGGGCTGCGTGATGATGCGCGTGTGCAACCTGGATACCTGCCCCATGGGCATCTGCACCCAGAACCCCGAGCTGCGCAAGCGCTTTAAGGGCAAGCCGGAATACATCATCAACTTTATGCGTTTTATGGCCGAGGATCTGCGCGAATACATGGCCCGCCTGGGCGTGCATACCGTGGATGAACTGGTTGGCCGCACCGACCTGCTGAAAGTCAAGGATGCCCCGGCTGGTTCCCGCGCAAGCGAGATGGACCTGACTGCCCTGTTGAAAAACCCGCTGGTGGAAAACAGCAGCGTACACTTCAACGCCAAGGATGTTTACAACTTCGGCCTGGAAAAAACGCCGGATATGCGCGTGCTGATGAAGAAGTTCAAGAAGAGCTTTGACATGGCAGAGCCCAAGCCGATGACCGTTGAACTGGAAGTTGGCAACACCGACCGCGCGTTCGGCACGATTTTTGGCAGTGAGATCACCCGCAAGTTTGGCAACACCCTGCCGGAAGATACCTTCCATGTGATCTGCAACGGGTACGGCGGCCAGAGCTTTGGTGCCTTTATCCCCGCTGGCCTGACCTTGGAACTGGTTGGCGATTCCAACGACTATATGGGCAAGGGCCTTTCCGGCGGCAAGCTGATCGTTTACCCGCCCAAGGATGTCACCTATGACCGCAGCGAGAACATTGTCATTGGCAACGTTGCCCTGTACGGTGCAACCGCTGGTAAAGCGTTCATCAACGGCGTGGCTGGCGAGCGTTTCTGCGTGCGCAACTCCGGTGCTACCGCTGTTGTGGAAGGCGTTGGCGACCACGGCTGCGAATATATGACCGGCGGCACCGTGGTGGTGCTGGGCAAGACCGGCAAAAACTTTGCAGCCGGCATGAGCGGCGGCATCGCCTATGTGCTGGATGAGGACTGGGATTTCTACACCCGCGTCAATAAAGACATGGTCAGCCTGGAGCCGGTGGAACACAAGTATGATGTTTCGCTGCTGAAGGATTTGATCCGCGAGCATGTGGAAGCTACCGGCTCCCCCCGCGGCAGGGAAATCCTGGACAACTTTGGCGAGTATCTGCCCAAGTTCAAAAAGGTCCTGCCCCATGACTATGACAAGATGCTGCGCCTGATTGCCCAGATGGAAGAAAAGGGCGAGGACAGCGAGCAGGCACAGATCGAAGCGTTCTATGCAATGAAGAATGCTGCTAACAAATAAGGGAGGCGCAAACGATGGGAAAACCGACAGGATTTATGGAAATTGCCCGGCAGACCAGCACGGAGCTGCCGCCCGAAGAACGTATTCAGAACTTTAACGAATTTCACATCCCGCTGCCGCAGGATGAACAGCAGGCGCAGGGTGCCCGCTGCATGGATTGCGGCGTACCGTTCTGCCAGGCTGGCATGATGATTGGCGGCATGGCAAGCGGCTGCCCGCTGAACAACCTGATCCCCGAATGGAACGACCTGGTCTACCAGGGCAAGTGGGATCTGGCTGTACATCGCCTGCGCGCCACCAACCGCTTCCCGGAGTTTACCAGCCGGGTATGCCCCGCTCTGTGCGAAGCTGCCTGCACCTGCGGCTACACCACCGGCAGCCCTGTTACCGTGAAGGAGAACGAGCACGCCATTGTAGAATATGGCTATGAATCCGGCCTGCTGACCGCCTGCCCGCCCCCGACCCGCACCGGCAAAACCGTTGCCGTGGTAGGCGCCGGCCCTGCCGGCCTTGCGGTTGCCGATTACCTGAACAAGCGCGGCCACAAAGTGACCGTATACGAGCGTGAGGACCGCGTGGGCGGCCTGCTGATGTACGGCATCCCCAACATGAAGCTGGAAAAGCAGGTCATTGACCGCCGCGTGAACATTATGAAGGCCGAGGGCATTGACTTTGTAACCTGCGCCGATGTTGGCGGCAGCACCCCTGCCCAGGATGTGCTGGATGCACACGATGCCGTTGTGCTGGCCTGCGGTGCCAAGCAGGCGCGTGACATCAACGCCCCGGGGCGCGATGCACAGGGGATCTACTTTGCCGTGGATTACCTGACCAGCGTGACCCGCAGCCTGCTGGATTCCGGCTTTTCCGATGGCAAGGCTGTGAGTGCCAAGGACAAAAAGGTGTTGGTCATCGGCGGCGGCGATACCGGCAATGACTGTGTCGGCACCGCCATCCGCCAGGGCTGCGCAAGTGTGACCCAGCTGGAAATGATGCCCTGCCCGCCCACAGAACGCACCGCCGCCAACGCCTGGCCCGAATGGCCCAAGGTGCTGAAAACCGATTACGGCCAGCAGGAAGCCATTGCCGTGTTTGGCAGCGACCCGCGCATTTACCAGACCACAGTCAAAGAGTTCTATAAGGACGAAGCCGGTCAGGTTTGCGGTGCGCTGATTGCCAAGCTGGAAAGCAAAGTGGTGGATGAAGCCACCGGCCGCCGCGCCATGGTGCCCACCGGCGAAGAATTTGCCATCGAGTGCGACCTGGTGCTGATTGCCGCCGGTTTTACCGGCTGCCAGCCCTATGTGGCCGAAGCGTTTGGCGTTGACCTGACCAAGCGCGGCACTGTTGCCGATACTAAGTACGCCACCAACGTGCCCCATGTATTTACCTGCGGCGATATGCGCCGCGGCCAGAGCCTTGTTGTTTGGGCCCTGCGCGAAGGCCGCGATGCCGCCGCCGAGGTGGATAAGAGCCTGATGGGCTACACCAACCTGTAACAAGCCATTTTCTTAAGGCAATACCGCATAATTCTAAGTGCCGATACGGTGAGCGAGGTGCGGCAGA
>OGZF01001429.1_pt1 | contig 14603 bp, 10 predicted proteins | sample 1576771 | NCBI WGS metagenome assembly OGZF01 (sample SAMEA3541536, study PRJEB24748) | human gut metagenome | biome: human gut; feature: human-associated habitat; material: faeces | place: China | collected 2012
AGGTGCGGCGGCATATACGCCGCCGCACTTTTTATTTTGGGTAATAAGATCTCTCAGGCTTGCCGACGCTCGCCAGCTCCCCATCCGGGAGAGGCGGCACCGAAGGCGGCGGGGAGGTATTTTGTGATAAGGAGATCGTTAGAATGGATAAGGCAAAGCGTAAGGCAATCATTGCAGGCAACTGGAAGATGAACAAGACCGCCACTGAGGCAGCCAAGCTGGTGGACGAGCTGATCCCCGCCGTCAAGGATGCTTCCTGTGAGGTCGTTATCTGCACCCCCTACACCGATCTGGTCACCGCCGTGGAAAAGACCAAGGGCACCAACATCCATGTGGGTGCTGAGAATGTCCACTTTGAGAAGTCCGGTGCGTTCACCGGCGAGATCAGCGCCGATATGCTGGTGGATCTGGGCGTGGAGTACGTCATCGTCGGCCACTCCGAGCGCCGCCAGTACTTTGCAGAGACCGACCAGACCGTGAACAAGCGCGCTCTGGCTGCCCTGAATGCGGGCCTGAAGGTCATCATCTGCGTGGGCGAGAGCCTGCAGCAGCGCGAAGAGGGCGTGACCGAGGAGCTGGTGCGGATGCAGACCAAGATCGCCCTGCGCGACGTGACCGCCGAGCAGATGGCAAATGTGGTCATTGCCTACGAGCCCATCTGGGCCATCGGCACCGGCAAGACCGCGACCGCTGACCAGGCCGAGGAGGTCTGCGCTCAGATCCGCAAGGTCATCGGCGAAGTGTACGGCGAGGCTGTGGCCGAGGCTGTCACGGTCCAGTACGGCGGCAGCATGAACGCCAAGAACTGCGAGGAGCTGCTGAGCAAGAAGGATGTGGACGGCGGCCTGATCGGCGGCGCATCTCTGAAGGCTCCTGATTTTGCTGTTATCGTCAATGCCGCTTCCAACGGCTGAGAAGGCCCTCTGACCTGTTTTCCCAGCGCCCGGCTGCGCCGTTTTTCCAGCGCTGTGCCGGGCGCTATTTGTTCTAAATCAAAGGAGATTCAACGTTATGTCCAAGAAACCTGTACTTCTGTGCATCATGGATGGCTTTGGCTGGGTGCCCAACGAGACCTACGGCAATGCCGTGGTCGCCGCAAAGACCCCCCATCTGGATGCCCTGATGGCAAAATATCCCATGACCACCATCGAGGCCTCCGGCATGGCTGTCGGCCTGCCCGATGGCCAGATGGGCAACTCTGAGGTGGGCCACACCAACATGGGCGCTGGCCGCATCGTTTACCAGCAGCTGACCCTCATCACCAAATCCATCCGGGACGGTGAGATGTTCAAGAACCCCGTGCTGGTCAAGAACATGAAGGCTGCCATTGAGGCAGGCAAGGCCATCCACCTGATGGGCCTGGTGGGCACCGGCGGTGTCCACAGCCACGCTGACCACTGGTTTGGCGTGCTGGAAATGGCAAAGCACATGGGCGCAAAGGAAGTCTACCTGCACTGCATCACCGATGGTCGTGATACCGATCCCCACGCCGGCAAGGGCTTCCTGGCTGACCTGCAGGCCAAGCTGGATGAGCTGGGTGTTGGCAAGATCGCCAGCGTTTCCGGCCGTTACTACGCCATGGACCGCGACAACAACTGGGACCGCGAGGAGAAGGCTTACGCCGCATTCGTCTACGGTGAGGGCAACCACGCTGCCAACGCTGCCGAGGCCATTGAGGCATCCTATGCTGCCGATAAGACCGACGAGTTCGTTCTGCCCTGCGTCACCTGTGAGGGCGGCCGCGTGCAGGATGGTGATACCGTCATCTTTATGAACTTCCGTCCCGACCGTGCCCGCCAGATGACCCGCATCTTCTGCGATGACGACTTCAAGGGCTTTGAGCGCCGCGGCGGCCGCAAGCAGGTCAACTATGTCTGCATGGCCGAGTACGATGCCACCATGCCCAACTGCGAGGTCGCCTATCCTCCCGTGGAGCTGAAGAATGTTCTGGGCCAGTACCTGTCCGAGAACGGCAAGACCCAGCTGCGCATTGCCGAGACCGAGAAGTATGCACACGTCACCTTCTTCTTCAACGGCGGTGTGGAGGCTCCCTACGAGGGTGAGGACCGCTGCGTCATCCCCAGCCCGAAGGTTGCCACCTACGACCTGCAGCCCCAGATGAGCGCCCCTGAGGTGGCTGCTGAGTGCGTCAAGCGCATCGAGAGCGGCAAGTATGACGTGGTCATCCTGAACTTTGCCAACTGCGACATGGTCGGCCACACCGGCGTGTTCGATGCCGCTGTCAAGGCCGTTGAGGCTGTGGATACCGCTGTGGATCAGGTGGTCACCGCTGTGCTGAACGCAGGCGGCTGCGCCTTTATCACGGCTGACCACGGCAACGCCGAGAAGATGATGAACCCGGACGGCACTCCCTTCACCGCCCACACCACCAATGTGGTGCCCTTTGTGGCCGTTGGCTGCGGCGATGTGAAGCTGCGCGAGGGTGGCTGCCTGGCAGATATCGCCCCCACCATGCTGCCCTATATCGGCCTGCCTGTCCCCGCTGAGATGACCGGTAAGAGCATCATCGTGGAGTAAGCACTCCGCAAATCGCTTTCCTGAAACGCAAAAAGACCTCCCCGTGCAGGTGCTGCCTGCATGGGGAGGTCTTTTGCTGTATCGCTTAGTAGTGCAGCTGGTCAGCGGTCAGTGCTTCCAGCACCGGCAGCATGGCGGCTGCCTCGGCCTTGGCGGCGGGCAGATCCATATCGCGGTAGTTGCCGCATTCCACCTCGCTGGCACCGGGGATATCCCCCTCAAAGGCGGCCATGAAGCGGAAGGAATCCACGGTCAGCTCCAATGCCTGCGCCGGGGTCAGCCCGCGGGTGAGCAGGTAGAAGCCGGTGCGGCAGCCCATGGGGCCAACGTAGATCACGCCGTCCTTCACCGCGCTGTTGCGGGCGTAGGTGGCAAACAGGTGCTCCAGCGTGTGGGCGGCACCGGTGGTCAGGTAATCGCCCTGGTTGGGCTTCTTCATCCGGATGTCCCAGGTCAGCACATCACCGTCCTGGCGGCTCAGGTACATGCCCCGGTCCAGTTTGGTGTGATCGACACAGAAGCTTGCAATGCGTTCCATGATGTTCTCCTTCAGGATCAGGCCTGCAGGCGCTGGACGCTGCCGTGGACACAATCCACAGCGATATCCAGGCCATCGCGGATGTGGCTGCAGGCACCTGCAGCACCCACGATGGTGGGCTTGAGCAGGGAGTTGCCCACGATGGCAGCGTGGCTGTTCAGGCCGGGCTCCTCGACCACCAGAGCGGCGGCATCACGAACATAGCTCAGCATCTCGTTGCTGGTGGAGGGAACGACCAGCACCATGCCGGGGCGGAACTTTGCCTTGACCTCCTCCAGAGTGCGGCAGACGCAGGCCTTGCCGCTGGCGGAAACCAGATCGGTCTTGCCGCGGCCCACGCCTACACCGGTGGCCAGGCAGTTGCCCACCATGTGGATCTTGATCATGTTGGTGGTGCCGGAAACGCCCACAGGCACGCCTGCGGTCACAACGGTCAGCTCGCCGTTGTGCAGGTAGCCGTTCTTCTCGGCCAGAGCGGTGGACATCTCAATCAGCTCATCGGTGCTGTGGGCGGGGCCCATCAGCAGGGAAGTGATGCCCCAGCTCAGGGAGAGCTGACGCTGCACCTGCTCGTCCATGACGCAGGCAATGATGGGCTGTTTGGGGCGGTACTTGCTCAGCAGGCGGGCAGTGTTGCCGGATTCGGACACGGTGACGATGGCGGCAGCGTTCACGTCCTTGGCGGTCAGGCAGGCAGCGTGAGCGGTTGCATCGCTGACGCTGATCTGGATCTCGGCGTGGCGCTGGGGGCGGTAGTGCTCCTCGTTCTCGGTGCGCTCTGCAATGGCGGACATGGTCTTGAGGGCCTCCACGGGGTAGTCACCGGCAGCGGTCTCACCAGACAGCATGATGGCGGAGGTGCCATCGTAGATGGCATTTGCCACGTCGGAGATCTCGGCACGGGTGGGGCGGGGGTTGACCATCATGCTGTCCAGCATCTGGGTGGCAGTGACGATGGGCTTGCCGAAGGAGAAGGAGCGATCGATGATGTCCTTCTGGATGCCGGGCAGCTCGGTGAAGTCGATCTCAACGCCCAGGTCACCACGGGCCACCATGACGGCATCGGCTGCGGAGAGGATGCTGTCGATGTTGTTCACACCCTCGCGGTTCTCGATTTTGGCAATGATACGGATGTTGGAATCGTACTCATTCAGCAGGTTGCGGATGTCGTACACATCCTGTGCGGTGCGCACAAAGGAAGCGGCGATGAAGTCAAAGCCGTTCTGCACGCCAAAGATAATGTCCTCGCGGTCTTTCTGGCTCAGGTAGGGCATGGACAGATGCACGCCGGGCACATTGACACCCTTTTTGGTCTTGATCTTGCCGCTGTTCAGCACGGTGCAGATGATGTCGGTGTCGGTGACCTGCTCAATGTGCAGCATGATCAGGCCGTCGTCCAGCATGATGGTGCCGCCGGGCTGCACGTCCTGGGGCAGATCCTTGTAAGTGACGGAGCAGATCTCCTTGGTGCCCTCCACCTCGCGGGTGGTCAGGGTAAAGGTCTGGCCGGCTTCCAGCATCTCCACACCGTTCTTGAACTCCTTCAGACGGATCTCGGGGCCCTTGGTGTCCAGCAGGGCGGCAACGGGCTTGCCCAGCTCCTCACGCAGCGCCTTCAGCTTTGCCAGACGGCCGCCATGCTCCTCGTAGGAACCGTGGGAGAAGTTGAAACGGGCCACGTTCATGCCGTTTGCGATCAGGTCGCGCAGGACATCGCCCTTATCGGTAGAAGGGCCCAGGGTGCAGATGATCTTCGTTTTTCTCATAAAATACCTCCAACGTTCACGCTATATATCTTGACGCAGCAGCCCAAGCTGGCTGCTCTCTGGCGGGCAGTGATTGCTTTGCGCCCGCGGCGGCAGTATACGCCAATATGGCTGTTTCAACAAACCATACCACTATACATTATAAGCTCTTGGATACAATAGCGCAAGAAAAATCTTTGCAAAGAAACTGCTAAGATTTCATCAGGTTTGAACAAAAAACTTTCCACCACAAAGCGCTTGCATAACCGGCGGGATTTGCTTATAATGAGGGTAAGCAAAAGTGCGACTGTTCCGGGGCAGCCCCGGAGGAAAATGGAGTGAAAACATATGGAAAAGCGTGTATTTTTGATCGTACTGGACAGCTTTGGCATCGGCGCGGAGCCGGATGCAGCCGCCTTTGGCGACGAGGGCACCAACACGCTGGGAGCCATTGCAGGGCATCCCAATTTCAACTGCCCCAACCTGAAAAAGCTGGGCCTGTTCAACATTGACGGTGTGACCGCGGGCGAAACGACCGACGCGCCCGCCGGTGCCTTTGCCCGCCTGCAGGAGCAGAGCATGGGCAAGGATACCACCATCGGCCACTGGGAGATCGCCGGTGTGGTCAGCCCGAACCCGCTGCCCACCTTCCCCAACGGCTTCCCGGAGGAGCTCATTCAGGAGTTTGAGGCAAAAACCGGCCACAAAGTCCTCTGCAATCTGCCTTATTCCGGCACCGAGGTGCTGAAGGACTACGGCGAGCAGGCCATGAAGGAAAATGCCCTCATCGTCTACACCAGCGCCGACAGCGTGTTCCAGGTGGCTGCCCACGAGGAGCTGGTGCCCGTGCACGAGCTTTACCGCTACTGCGAGATCGCCCGTGAGATGCTGAAGGGCGCGTACGGCGTGGGCCGTGTCATTGCCCGGCCCTTCCTGGGCAGCAGCGCCGAGACCTTCTACCGTACCACCAACCGCCACGACCTGAGCCTGAAGCCGCCCCGTGCCACCATGCTCGACCTGCTGAAGGAGGCCGGCAGGGATGTCATCGCCGTGGGCAAGATCTTTGATATCTTTGACGGACAGGGCGTGACCGAAAAGATCAAGACCACCGGCAACACCAATGGCATCGCCTTCACCAAGGCATTGCAGACCCGGGATTTCGAGGGCCTGGCCTTTGTGAATCTGGTGGATTTTGATATGCTCTACGGCCACCGCCGCGACGTGCCCGGCTATGCCGCCGCCGCCACCGAATTTGACCGCTTCCTGGCCGACTTCATCCCCGGGATGCGGGAGGGCGACCTGCTGATGATCACCGCCGACCACGGCTGCGACCCCTCCTACACCAAGACCACCGACCATACCCGGGAGTATGTGCCGTATCTGGTCTGCGGCAAGGGCGTGAAGCCCGGTGTGGACCTGGGTACCCGGCTCTGCTTTGGCACCATTGCACAGACCGTGTGTGAATATCTGGGCGTGGATGCTTCCAGTCTGGACGGCCACAGCGTGCTGCAGGAGATCCTGAAGTAATATCGGCCCTCTCAGTCATGCGACAGCGTGACCGAGAGGGCTATTTTTTGTGTAAAGTCTTGAACAATATAGTCAGTTGTGGTAGACTAGCACATGCACGCCCGGTGCGTACAAAGTTTACGCCGGGCGCAGGAATTGATATGGTTTCAGAATAGAAGGAGACTATCACATGAGAATCAATCGTACTCTGGGTCTGGCACTGACCGCTGCTGTGCTGGCTGTTGCCATGACTGGCTGTTCCAATAGTGCATCCTCCACCGCATCCTCCGCTGCTTCCAGCGAGGCTGCTTCCTCTGTGGCCGCTTCCAGCGAAGCTGCCGAGAGCGAGGCCGCTGCTGCCAGCGTTGTCAGCACCGAGGATCTGGACGTGAACGGCACCACCTACTCCGCTGACTGCTACGGCGAGTTCACCCTGTCCAACGGCGACACCATGAAGCTGTGGAAGGTGAAGGACGCTTACGCAGACCTGAGCGCTCTGCCCATGAAGGGCATGGCCGAGGAGTTCCCCATCGAGGCCGAGGCCGAGCAGATCTATGTTGCTGACGTGACCAGCAACGGCGAGACCACCCGCCAGTATCTGCGCACCGACAAGGCTGGCCGCAACGGCACTGTCTCTGTCAAGACCTTTGAGCTGGGCGACGCTGAGTAATCGCGCTTCCCTGTAAAATCAGCAGACAACAAGCCCCGGACCTTTTGCAAGGCCCGGGGCTTGTGCTGTTTTATCCTGTTTTATTCTCCGCTGCTGCTGGAACCGAACAGGGCATCCAGCACGGTGGAAGCGGCCTGATGCAGGGAGTTGGCGGCAGATTCCACCTGCTCCTGCGTGGGCAGAGAGATAGAAGGTGTTTCTGCTCCGCCGGTGGATTCACTGCTGGCTTCACTCTCGGCAGGTGCTTCGGTGGAAGCCTCGCTCTCGGCAGGCGCTTCGGGGGTGGGTTCTGCGGGCTGCTCATCGGCAGGCTGTTCCGCAGGCACGCTCTCGGCAGGTTCCTCCACAATGACGCTGTCGGGCGATTCCTCCACAGAGGTGCCCGCGTTGGGATCAGCCGTGGGGGTGTATACCTCGGTCTTTTCGGGGGTCTGCTGGGTATCGCTCACGGTGCCCTCGCCGCCCAGAACGGATGCGATCAGCTCCTTGGCCTGGTTGACGGAGTTCTCATCCGGCTTCATCACATAGAGGCTCTGACCCTTTGCGGAGTAGCAATGGGAGCTCTTGCCGCCGGTGCCGGTCACGGTATAGCTCTGGATGTCCCAGTCAGACAGGCTTGCCAGCTGCATCCGCACCAGCGCGGAGATCTGCTCCTGAGAAAGGCTGGTCACAAAGCAGTCGGACACAGCATCCATCAGCTTGGAGAAGCTCATCAGCACGGTGGGGGATTTGATCTTGTTCATCATGGCATCGATGACTTTCATCTGGTTGATGCCGCGCTGGATATCGCCGGAGGCAAAGGCATGGCGCTCACGGGCAAAGGCCAGAGCGCTCTTGCCGTCCAGATGGTTCCAGCCCTCGGCAAAGGTGGTGGGGTCATAGTAGCCGGGGCTGCCCACCGAGGTGAACGCCTGATCGGAGTAGACATCCACGCCGCCCACGGCATCGATGATGCTGATGAAGCCCGCAAAATTGATGCGGAGGTATTGGTCCACATTGACCCCGTACAGGTTGCCCAAGGTTGCCATGCTGGTCTCCACGCCGTACAGACCGGCATGGGTCAGCTTGTCCTTGCTGTTGGTACCCGCCAGATCAACGTAGTAATCGCGGGGGGTGTTGATGAGCGCCACCCGTTTGGTGGAGGGGTTGACCACGGCAAGGATGTTCACATCGCTGCGGGCCTTTTCGGTCAGTTCGCCGCGGTTGTCCACGCCGCTCAGATAGACCACAAAAGGCTTCTTGGTGATCTTGTTGGCCTCGGTGCCGGTGACAAGGCCGGAGGTCACGTTATCCAGTGCGCTCAGGCCCTGCTGTGCCCAGACACAGCCCAGTGCCAGAAAGGCGCACAGGAACACCGAGAACACCCGGGATACCTTGCGGGGGGCGCTGTACTCCTGGCAGCGCTTGACCAGCAGCCAGAACAGCACCAGCAGCGCCGCAATGATGACCAGATACAGCGCGGGCAGCATCTGGGTGCGCCAGAGCTGGAAGAAGGCCGCAATGCTCAGAATGGCTTGTACGATCAGCAAAATAGTACCTCGTTTCGGGTTGGCCGCGCCGGTATCTGCATCCGGCCTGCGGCGGGGCGGCTTTGACTCCGGGGCAGGCCCGCCGGAATGCTTCGGCGGCTTGGGCGGTGCAGGCGGCGGGGTGGGAGCGGCAGTTTCCGGCGCAAAAAAGGCCGCGCTGTCTACCTCCACAGTCTTTTCTTCCGGTGGGCGGTGGCCCCGGTGGATGTGCCGGGTGCTGTCATCGTCCGTGTGGGAACGGGAAGTTTCATCAAACATAGGAATTCTCCTTTTTGACATGTCCTCAGGCAAGGGGCACGATGGTCAGAACGGCCCGTGCCGGCAGGCAGGTGGCCGTCTGATCCTCCTGCGAGATCCAGCCAAAGCTTTCGCAGATGTGGTCAGGGCAGGGGGAATCAATGAACCGTGCCGCACCGTCTTTGACCTCGATGTGCACCGTCAGATAGCCGGTGTCGATGTCATAGACGGCATCCTTGTCCAGAGAGATCTTCTGCACCGTGTTCGCATCGCCGTAGATCAGCTCCGCGCCCAGGGTGCTGCCGCTCTGCCCGGCACTGCGGAGGTAAAAAAGCACCCCCGCGATCACCAGAACAACAGCGGCGAACAGTAAATTGACCCAGAGATTTTTTTTCTGCTTCATGGCTCAGGCATCCTTCTGGGGGAACAGCTGTTCCAGCTCGGCCAGCCACAGGGCGGCGCAGGCATCGCTGGGCATCCGCCAGTCCCCGCGCGGCGAGAGGGTCACGCTGCCGATCTTGGGGCCGTCGGGCAGGCAGCTGCGCTTGAACTGCTGGGCAAAGAACCGCCAGTAGAAGTTGCGCAGCCACTTGTAAAGCACCGCGTCCGGGTATTCCTCCCGGCCCGCAAAGGCTGCCCTGGCCAGCCGGAAGATCTTTGCCGGGCCAAAGCCGAAGCGGAGCACATAATAAAGGTAGAAGTCGTGCAGTTCATAGGGGCCCACCAGATCCTCGGTGCGCTGTGCGATCTCGCCGTTGTCCTTGGCGGGCAGCAGCTCGGGGGACACAGGGGTGTCGAGGATGTCCAGCAGCACCTCTTTCAGGGCCGGGGTGGCGGCAATGTCGGCTTCGTACCGGACAAGGTGGCGCACCAGCGTTTTGGGTACGCCTGCGTTCACGCCGTACATGCTCATGTGGTCGCCGTTGTAGGTGGCCCAGCCCAGGGCCAGCTCGGAAAGGTCGCCGGTGCCCACCACCAGGCCGCCGGTGCGGTTGGCAGTGTCCATCAGCTCCAGGGTGCGCACGCGGGCCTGACCGTTTTCATAGGTCACGTCCAGCACGCTCTCGTCCTGGCCGATGTCCCGGAAGTGGCTGTGCACCGTGGCGGCAATGTCGATCTCGGTAAAGCTGACGTGCAGCTCGTCACAGAGAATCTCCGCATTGCTGCGGGTGCGCTTGGTGGTGCCAAAGCAAGGCATGGTCACGGCCAGCACATCGGTGGTGGGGCGGCCCAGCTGCTTCATGGCGCGGACAGCCACCAGCAGGGCAAGGCAGCTGTCCAGACCGCCCGAAATGCCGATGACGGCTGTTTTGGCGCGGGCGTGCTCAAGCCGCTTGGCCAGGCCGTCGGCCTGCATCTTCAGGATCAGCTCACAGCGCTCGGCGCGCAGCTGCTCGTTGTGGGGGATAAAGGGGGTGGGGTCTACCCAACGGGTCAGCACGGTGTCGGTCAGGGCCAGGTCGAACTCCACGGTCTGGTAGCCCTCGGTGCTGGGCTCAAAGCTGGTGTTGCGTGCCCGCTCAGACTCCATCCGCTGGCAGTCCAGCTCTGTCTCAGCAAGGCCGCCCGCAAAGGGCTTCACTTCAGCCAGCAGGGTGCCGTTCTCGGCGATCAGGTCGTGGCCTGCGAACACCATATCCTGGGTGCTCTCACCGTGGCCGGCCGAGGCGTACAGGTAGCCGCAGAGCAGGCGGGCAGACTGGTTCTCCACCAGTGCCCGGCGGTACTCGGCCTTGCCTACCGTTTCATCGCTGGCCGAAAGGTTGGCGATGACGGTAGCACCTGCCAGTGCGTGGAAGGTGGAGGGCGGCAGCGCGCTCCACAGATCCTCACAGAGCTCCACGCCCAGCACAAAGCTGGGCATCTGGCGGCAGCGGAAGAGCAGGGAGGTGCCAAAGGGGACATCCTGCCCGCAGACATTCACCCACTCCACCTCGGTGGAACCGGGGGTGAACTGCCGCTTTTCATAGAACTCGCCGTAGTTGGGCAGGTACGTTTTGGGAACCAGACCCAGCAGCTGCCCGCGGCAGAACACGGCAGCGCAGTTGTACAGCTTGCCCCGCACCATCAGGGGCAGGCCCACAAGGGCCACGGTGTCCAGCTCCCGGCTGGCATCCAGCAGCTCCTGCAGGCCGGTCAGGGCTCCCTGCTGCAGGGTGCGCTGCAAAAACAGGTCGCCGCAGGTATAGCCGGTCAGGCAGAACTCAGGGAACACGGCCAGCTTTACGCCGCGGGCGGCGGCGGCACGCAGCTCCGTGAGGATCTGCCGGGTGTTGTAGGCGCAGTCCGCCACCCGAAGCGCGGGCGAGAGGGCTGCTGCTTTCAAAAAACCATCTTTCATCGGAGGATTTCACATCCTGTCTCTCTTGTTTGCCCACGGAGAACAACTGTGCTCCCGTAGTGAGGATAGTATACCACACTCTGGCCAAAACGAAAAGAGGGCTGTTATCAACCCTCTCTGCCTCTGCGCCTGTCGGCGGGGCAAAGAAGGGTTCTAACAACCCTCTGCAGATACACCAAATGGAAAACGAGATGGACCGTAAGCCGGGTTCTGTATTAAACGACGATCTGTCTAGGCCTGCCATTGCTGACAGGCTCATGCCGCCTTCGGGACACGCGAGCAGCGCTGTACGTCCCATATAGGCGTTGCTTCCGGTAGGGTTTACAAAGCCGCATGGTCACCCATGCGCTGGTGAGCTCTTACCTCGCCGTTTCATCCTTACCGCATTGCTGCGGCGGTTTGTTTTCTGTTGCACTTTCCCTGAGGTCACCCTCGGCTGCCGTTAGCAGTTACCGTGCTCTGTGAGGCCCGGACTTTCCTCAGAGCGGTCAAAGCCGCCCCGCCGCCGTATGTTCCACTCGTTTTCCGTTCCCCATGATACCATAAAAAAACAAGATTTGCAAGTGACGATGAAATTTGGTATAATAAATCTAAATATGGCGTGAAATTTTTGGGAGGGACAAAGGATGCAGCTGCTTTTCAATGTCCCGCCCGAAGCCGATGGCGTGCTGCTGCGCGGCTTTCTGCGCCGGTGTGCCGTCTCCACGGAGCTGGCCCGGGCGGTCAAATTCCATGGCAGCGGCTTTTTTGCGGACGATGTGCCCATTCTGGCCAACCGCCGTGTGCAGGCAGGGCAGGTGATCCGTTTTTCGCTGCCCGCCGACGGCCCCGGCGTGGAGCCCCAGCCTGAGATCCCGGTCAGGGTCGTTTACGAGGATGCCTTTGCCGTGGTGCTGGAAAAGCCGCCCCATCTGGCGGTCCACCCCACCCTGAACTACCCCCGGGACACCCTGGCCAACGGCTATGCCGCCTGGGCGGCTGCCCATGGCGAAAGCCCGGTGTTCCGCCCGGTGAACCGGATCGATAAAGACACCAGCGGGCTGGTGCTGGCCGCAAAGAACGGCTATGCCGCGCCCCTGCTGGCCGAGGGCGTGGAAAAGCTCTATTACGCCATTGTAGAGGGCGAACTGCCCCTTGGCCCCGGAATCATCGATGCCCCCATTGGCCGGAGAGGGGACAGCATCATCGGGCGGTGCGTGACCCCCGAGGGCAAGCCCAGCCGCACCGAGTATACCATATTAAAGGCAGCGCAGGGCCTGAGCCTTGCCGCCTGTGTTCCCGTGACGGGCCGCACCCATCAGATCCGGGTGCACTTTGCATCCATAGGCCACCCGCTGGCCGGAGACGACCTTTACGGCGGGCACCGTGACCGCATTGCCCGGCAGGCGCTCCATTGCGCCCGGCAGAGTTTCCGGGTGCCGGCTTACACCAAGGTGCCCGGCGGCATCCGGCTGGAAACGCCGGTGGAGGAACACGCCCGCACCGTTGCAGTGGAGAGCCCCCTGCCCGAGGATATGCGGGCATTGCTGGACGCTGAAATATGAAAATAAAGTGAAACCTCTGTGAAAGCTCTGCCCAAATTTTGTGACAAGCCTTGTATCGGCCCGGGCAGAGTGTATAATTGATATGAATTTGTAACTTTCGACCCAAAACGTCAGGAAGGAGCAACCCCTTTTGATCGAAGAAAAAACAAAGGAGCCGCAGAGCCAGGCTCCTGCAGCGCCGGTGAAGGGCAGAGAAAAACTGCGAAGCTTCTGGGCAAAGGTCCAGATCACCGGCCTGCTGCGGCGGCACCGTTTCCGCCGCAAAACGCAGCGGCACATGAATGATGTGGCCAAAAAGCTGCGGGCCAGTGCCGTGGTGCTGGCAGTTGGCGAGGCACTTTATGCACTGGGCTTTGCGGCAGAGTACATGGTGGTGCGCACAGGGCGCGGTATTGCTGCCGTGGCGCGCGGACTGGCCCGCTGGTGCAGGAATGCCCTGCATACCATCATTGCAACAGCCTTTCCCGGTGCGGCGCAGATGTTCAAGGATCTGCTGGCACCGCTTTACCTGTTTTTCAAGGGCCTCGGCGCTGTGGCGGCCCACGCCAACGATGTGCGCCGGGAGCGGGGCTTTGGTGCTTCCGTAAAAGCGGCCGGGCGCTATTTTGTGGGCGGGCTCAAGCGCAACCTGAGCCTGCTGCCCCGGACAGCAATGTACATCCTGCCCCTGTGTATGCTGGCCGTGTTCGTCACGGTCTGGAACAGGACCATGGCCCAGCCCTATGCGCTGGCTGTGCAGGTGAACGGCCAGACCGTTGGCTATGTGGCCAATGAGGAAGTGTTCAACCTCGCAAAAGAGGATGTGATGCAGCGCATCAACTACGCCGGTTCGGACAAGACCGAGCTGACCATCGAGCCGACCTATACCATCACCGTGACTCACAAGACCATGGACGAGAGCGAGACGGCAAACGCCATTCTGCAGAGCGCCAGTGACCAGATCAGTGAGGGCACCGCTCTGTATCTGGATGGGGAGCTGACGGCAGTCTGCTCCGATGGCGACACCCTGCGCAGCTATCTGGAGAGCCTGCTGGCCCCCTACGAGGATCAGACGGACGAGAATATCAGCGTGGGCTTTAACAAAAATGTGACGCTGGAAGATGGAGTCTATTTCAACGACAGCTTTGAGGATGACAATTCCATCGAGAATATGCTGACCGGCGTGCAGCAACAGGAGAAGATCTATACGGTCAGGGCGGGCGATACCCTGTGGGACATTGCCCAGAAGAACGACCTGACCTTCCGGGAGCTGTGTGCCCTGAATACGAATTTCAAGGGTGCTCCCCTGACCGAGAATTCCAATATCCAGGAGGGCGACCAGCTGATCGTGACCAAGCAGGAGGCTCTGCTGGAAGTCCGCATCACCAAGGTGGAGACGCGGGAGGAGGAGATCCCCTTCAGCACCGAGACCACCCAGTCCAACGAGTACACCAAGGGGACCACCAAGACCCTGCAGGAGGGCGAGAACGGCCTGCGCCGCGTCACCGTGCAAAACGTCTACGATACCAACGGCGTGCTGCTGGAGCAGACCATCCTTTCCACCGAGACCATCCGGGAGCCGGTGAACAAAAAGGTGGTCGTTGGCACCAAGAAGGTCACAAAGAACGGTGCGGCGGCATACATCGGCGGCAGCGGTCAGTTCATCTGGCCTGTGCCGGGGTACCGCAACTGCTCGCGCTGGTATGGCAGCGGCCATAAGGGCGTGGATATCTGTGCCTCTGCCGGTACACCCATCTATGCATCGGCGGGCGGCACCGTGACCAAGGCGGGTTATAACAAGGCCGGTGCCGGTACGGGCTATGGTTATTCTGTGATCATCAGCCACTCCGGCGGCTATACCACGGTCTATGCCCACTGCCTGTCTCTGGCGGTCAGTGCGGGCCAGACCGTGCGGCAGGGCCAGCTCATCGGCTATGTGGGCAGCACCGGACGTTCCAGCGGCAACCACTGCCACT
>OGZF01001433.1_pt1 | contig 14572 bp, 13 predicted proteins | sample 1576771 | NCBI WGS metagenome assembly OGZF01 (sample SAMEA3541536, study PRJEB24748) | human gut metagenome | biome: human gut; feature: human-associated habitat; material: faeces | place: China | collected 2012
GTTTTTTGTTGGTGATGGCGCATCTCTGTGCTATAATAAATACAGCAATGTTCCGGGCGTGCTTACTGTTCCGCCGGAGCTGCGGGGCGGCCGGGCCGCTGCCGTGGCCCTGGTGGCCAAGCAGATGGCCCAGCGAGACGAGGCCGTTCTGCCCGAGGCCCTGCTGCCGGATTATCACCGCCTGAGCCAGGCCGAGCGGGAACGCGCCGAGCGACTTGCTGCCGAGGCCGCTGCCCGGAACAACGATACGGAAAATGGAAAGGATTGAAATTTCTCATGGCAAAACCCATTGCGCTTGCCGCCGACCATGGCGGTTTTGAACTGAAGGAAGCCGTCAAGGCTCATCTGGACGAGCTGGGGCTGGAGTATATCGACTTTGGCACCCACAGCACTGCCAGCGTGGATTACCCCGATATGGCACTGCCTGCCTGTGACGCTGTGGTCAGCGGTCAGTGCGACAAAGCCCTGCTGTTCTGCGGCACCGGTGTCGGCATCAGCATGGCCGCCAACAAGGTCAAGGGCATCCGCGCCTGCTGCTGCTCCGACAGCTTCAGCTGCGAGTACACCCGCCGCCACAACGATGCCAACGCCCTGTGCATGGGCGGCCGCGTTGTCGGCCCCGGCCTTGCCTGCCAGCTGGTGGATCTGTTCCTGAACACCCCGTTTGAGGGCGGCCGCCACGAAAAGCGCATTGCAAAACTGATGGCAATCGAAACCCGATAAACATAAAAAGGAGCGTGTATTTATGACCCCTATGATCGTTGAGCATCCCCTGCTGCAGCACAAGCTGAGCATCCTGCGCAACAAGCAGACCGGTACCAAGGAGTTCCGTGATCTGGTCGGCGAGATCGCAACCCTGCTGTGCTACGAGGCCACCCGTGACCTGCCCATGGAGGAGGTCGAGATCGAGACCCCCATCACCATGGCAAAGACCAAGGTGCTGGCAGGCCGCAAGCTGGCTCTGGTGCCCATCCTGCGTGCAGGCATGGGTATGCTGGACGGTATGCTGACCCTGCTGCCCGCTGCAAAGGTCGGCTTCATCGGCCTGTACCGCAACGAGGAGACCCTGCAGCCCGTGGAATACTTCTGCAAGCTGCCCCAGGATATCGCCGAGCGTGACGTTCTGGTTCTGGACCCCATGCTGGCAACCGGCGGCAGCGCCATTGATGCCATCACCCAGATCAAGAAGCATGGCGCAAAGCGCATCAAGTTCATCGGTCTGATCGCTGCTCCGGAAGGCATTGAGGCCCTGCACAAGGCACACCCCGATGTTGACATCTACCTGGGCGCTAAGGACGACCACCTGAACGAGAACGGCTACATCGTTCCCGGCCTGGGCGATGCCGGCGACCGCATCTACGGCACGAAGTAAATCTGAATCAACAAAAAGTGGACGGTTCACACGAACCGCCCACTTTTTGTTTACTCAGATATTCCCGCCCGCGGCCACCGCCGCCGCCATGGAAGGAGCCGCCGCCTGCGTGGAAGCTGCCGCCCCCACCAAAGCTGCCGCCGGAGCGTCCGCCGCCCATGCCGCCGCCAAAGGAACCACCGCCGAAGCCGCCGCCCCCACGGGGAGGACGCGGCCCGCCGCCGCGGGGCGGTCTGGGCCCGCGCGGGCCACGGGGGCCGCCGGGGCCCCAATCATCATACGGAGGTCTGCGCCGCCGTCTGCTGCCCAGGCCGTAGCCCAGCCCGAAACCGAAGAAGGGGCCAAACCCGCCGCCGCCAAAGCCGCGCCGGATGCCGCCGAAGATAGAGGTCAGGGCAAACACTACGATCACCACTGCCAGAAGGGTAAGGAAGGGCGATTGATAGGATGCTGCCGGGGCCTCATAGTAATCATTCCCGTTGTTATAACCATCCGTATTGCCATTGCTGACCGTGCCGGTGGTCCCGCTCAGGGTCACACCGTAGAGATCGGCAATGGTGCTGGCCACATTGTTGGCACAGGTGGTCACAGCCGCGTCATAATCGCCCGCCGCGAAGGAATCCTCCATGGTCTGGGCAATGGCACTGGCCTGCTTTTCCAGCGTGGTATTGCGGAAGCCGTCACCGGTGGCAAGGTAATAGTCGCCATCGGCGTACTGCTGGGACTGCATGACCAGCAGGATCAGCACACCGTTGTTTTTGCTGGAGCTGCCCAGCCCCCAAGTGTTGGCGGCCTGCACGGCGTAATCCTCCGTGGATAAACTTCCCGTATAATCCACAGTCAATACGCCGATCTGTGCACCCTCGCACTGCTGGGTGAGCTGTGCATTCAGGTTCTCAATGGCCGTTTTGGTGCTGCTGCTCAGGATGTTGGCATCATCCACCACGCACTGACTGCTGGGCAGATCGGGCAGCTGGGCCTTGGTGGCCGCAAAGGCGGCGGGCACCAGAGCCGTCAGGCTGACGGTCAGCACCACGAACAGGGCGCAGATGCGGGCGGCAAATCGTTTCATCGTTTTCATGCGAAGGGTTCCACCTCCTGTACGCCGAACAGCCTGCCCAACATACTGGCCGGGAAGCCGCCGACATCGTTCTGATACTCATACACTGCATCATTGTACTGCAGATTACCAATGATGGTGCCTGCGCTGTTGAACTGGCCGTACTGGCCCTGCACTGCCCCCATCTTCATGGGGTCAGCAGCCTGCTCCTGCATTTTTGCATAGAGCTGGTCGATCACAGTGCCCAAAGCCTCATTGGCCTGATAGAGGGCGTGCATGGCACTTCCCTGATAATAGGGCAGCGAGGTCAGGGACTGCTTTTTGCTGCCGTTCTGCACTGCTTCCAGGCAGGCAGAGAAATCATCCAGCGCGGCCTGTGCGGCCTGCACCTCGGCGCTGTCGACCCCCAGCGTGTTTGCGCCGGTGGTGATGATATTTGCCGCCGTGTTGGCACGGGTGGTCAGCTCCTCGCTCAGGGCATAGCCGTTGTCGGCCGAAACGCCGGTGGTGAACCACTGGCGGGCCTCGTTATACTTCCCCCTGATCTTGGCACCGCCAAAGCCCACGAACGCCGCCAGCATCACCACCACGCTCAGCACAAGGGCTGTGCCCTGCTTTGCCAGTGCGGCGGGCAGCGCCTTTTCCAGCCCAGCCAGCTTCTGCTGCAAGGGGGTCAGGCGTACTGTCTCGTTGTCCGGGCGCTTTGCCTCGCGGTAGCTGCCGCTGTCAAAGCCGCCGGGCATTTGATTCTGTTCTCTGGAAAAATCAGCGTTTGCCATTTCAGCTCCGGATCTCCATCATCTTTTGTTTCAGCTCGTCTTCGATGCGGGTCAGCTCCTGCTCGGCAGCCACACGCTTTGCGCGGCCCTCGGTCTGGATCTTGTTCAGCTCGTCCAGGGTCTCGATCAGGCTCTTGTTGGTCTGCTGCAGGGTCTCGATATCCACCACGCCGCGCTGGCTCTCCTTGGCGGTCTCGATGGTGCCCATCTTGAGGGCATCGGCATTCTTCTTGAGCAGGTCGTTGGTCATGTCAGTCACGGCACGCTCGGCCTGCATGGCCTTCTGAGTGTGAGCCAGACCCAGCGCCAGCACCATCTGGTTCTTCCACAGCGGAATGGTGTTGACGATGGTGGACTGGATCTTCTCAGCCATCATGGTGTTGTTGTTCTGCAGCAGGCGGATCTGGGGGCCCATCTGCAGGCTGATGTTCCGGGTCAGCTCCAGATCGTACAGCTTTTTCTCAAAGCGCTCGCACTGGTCTGCCAGGTCGCGGGCGGCCTGAGCATCCTCGGGCAGGCCGGACTGCTTGGCCTTGTCCATGGCCTGCTGCAGCTCGTTTGCACGAACCCCGGCCAGCTTTTTCTTGCCGGCCAGAATATACATGCTCAGCTCCTTGAAGTAGGCCATGTTCAGCTCGTACATCTTATCCAGCATGGCGATGTCCTTCAGCAGCTGGACCTGATGGCCCTCCAGCATGGACTGAATGTTCTCCACGTTGGTCTCGGCCTTGTTATACTTGGTCTTCAGGTTGTCCAGCTCATTGCCCTTCTTTTTGAAGAAGCCCAGAATGCCCTTCTGCTGCTCCTCATTGGCATCAAAGCTCTTCAGCTCCCCGATGAGGTTGGTGATCATATCGCCCACCTCGCCCAGATCCTTGGTGGACACCTTGGCCAGAGCAGCCTCGGAGAAATCGCCGATCTTCTTCTGGCAGGCGGAGCCATACTGCAGCACCTGCTGGCTGTTGGTGATATCGATCTTTTCCGCAAAGGAATCCACCATTGCCTGCTCCTCAGGGGTCAGCTGCACCTCCGGCTGCTGGGCCGCAGGGGCGGGCTCAGGTTTTTTCTCCTCCGCAGCCTCCGGGGTAGGGTCCAGCGTCAGGGTGGGCACTGCAGGAGCATCGAGGTCGAAGTTCAAAGTGTTGTTGTCAGCCATTGTTGATTCCATCCTTTCCAATTACGACAGCGCCTGCCGCCTATCGGCGTGCGCTATTTTCTAACCGGTTTGCCAAGGGCTCCCCCTTCGGGGGAGCTGGCAAAGCCGTCAGGCTTTGACTGAGAGGGTTGTTACAATCCCTGCCCTTTCAGCATATTCTGCAAAACGGTCAGGTCTGCCGAGAGGTCCATGCTCTCGGCAGCATACAGGGCATCCAACTGATTTTCAAATGCCGTGGCAATGGAGGCTGCGTTGTGCTCCACCTCCGCGCGGATGGAGGCGGCATTCTCGCCCCGCACCCCCTGCTTTGCCAGCTTGGCGTACTGCTGCAGCACGTTCACGGCATCGGGCAGATAGTAATTGGCGAACCGCCGCACCTGCTTTGCCTTGGCGGGGGTGGCTTCCACCGTTTCCACAATGGAGCGGCCCGCCTTTTCCATCCGGGCCATGGCGGCGGAGAGCTGCGGGTCCGGCAGGGCTTCGTTCAGGGCATGGAGGGTGTCCAGCTGCTGCTGCATCTCGGTCAGCATGGCATCCACATCGTCCACACCGGTATGGAAGGGCACTTCCGTCTCCACCACCCGGGGCGGGCAGATCTTTTTGGCCCCGGCAAAGGCCAGCACAGCCGCGCCCAGCGCCGCCAGCAGTGCCCACAGCCGATAGACCGGAAGCACAGCGCACAGCACCACAAATGCCAGCGCCGCCGCGTAGTACGGCAGGACACTGGGCTTTCGGGTGCGAATGATCTTGCTCATGGGTTCCTCCTTTTCCGGGAGCTGCGCCCCCTGTATCTTCCATAATAAATCCTTTTCCAGCGGGGCGCAAGCGTTTCACGAATTATTTACAGGTTTGAAATCGAAATGTCAAACCTCTCAGGCACCTGCGCGCCAGCTCCCCTCATAGGGGAGCCCCTGGCATATCGGGTAAGTCCGCGCGGCATTCAAGGCAGAATCCAGTTCGACAATTCTTTCTGCCAGATCTCCCGTAATTTTTCCGGCCTGCAGGCGGCATTGGCGGGGCTGGTGCTGGGCAGCCTGACCGCCGGGATGCCGCTGACCGGCTCGAGATACTTTGTATAGATCTTATATGCCGTAGCCCCGTTGCAAAAAACAGCCTCAATGGGCGCTTTTGCCAGCAGACCGGCAATATCATTGGGCACCACGTCCCGGATGGACGCATCCGACGCGCCGGTGATGGTACAGCTTTCCAGCGTATCCCACAGGGCCAGCCCGTGGCGCAGGATGATCTGCTTCTTCGCTTCGATATCCTCCCGGGCGGGCACAGGCTCCCCGGTCAGGGCCGCCAGCATGGGCCAGAAGCGGTTTTGCGGGTGGCCGTAGTAGAAGGACATTTCCCGGCTCTTGGGGCTGGGCCAGGTGCCCAGGATCAGCGCCCGGCTGTGCTCGTTGTAGACCGGTGCAAAGCTCACTGCTTTTCCTCCGCAGCTTCCATCTGGCCCCAGGGGGAGCCAAGTTCATGGCCCGAGGGCTCCGCACGGGGGCCGTTGAACCACAGCTCCTCAATGAGGGCGGCAAGGCCGTCCTCCCGCACATCCCCGATGATGCGGTCTGCGGCTTCCTTGGCATCGTCCGAGCCGTTGGCCATGCAGCAGCCCAGTCCCGCCGCCTTCAGCATCCCCACATCATTGGCGGAATCGCCCGCCGAAACAGCATCGGCCAGCGTCAGGCCCACGGTTTCACACAGGTCAGCCAGACCCACCCCCTTATCAATGCCCTCCCGGACGATATCATAGCAGTGCCAGCTGCCCTCACGCACAGCACCCACCATCATAAAGCGGAGGTTCAGGTGGCCGTACTTCCGGTTGAACGCCTCCAGCGCCTCATCGGGCAGGCAGGCAAAGGCGGCATGGGGCATATCGATGAGATGGCGGTCCTGATCCTCGCCGTCCTTGCAGGTCAGGCCGCTGCCGCCCAGCTGGGCGTAGAAATCCCTGAGGCTCTCGTATTCGCAGTAGGCATAGTAGCCATCCCGGAAATTGAACTGCAGGGGGTAGTTGTAATCCTCGCAGAAATCCACCAGTGCGTACATTTCCTCATTGGTCATCGGGTGCTCGGCGATGATCGCGCCGTCCCTGTCCACCACGCAGGCTCCGTTGTTGGTGATGGCGTAGTCGAACCGGATGCCGCCCAGCTGCTGCTTATTGATCGCGCAGTAGCCGCGGCCTGTGCTCAGCACAAATTTGCCGCCTGCGGCCTGCATCTTTTTCACGGCCTTGACCACCGCCGGGCGGGGGCAGGGCTCACCAAAGGGAACAAGGGTATTGTCGAAATCGCTTGCCAGAAGTTTATATTGCATCGTTGCTCCTATTTCAGCATCCTCACCCTCTCAGGCCGCTTCGCGTCCAGCTCTCCCAAAGGGAGAGCTTTTGACATAATCGGAAACTTCCCAATGACTGTCAAGACCTCCCACTTTGGGGGAGGTGGCATCGCGCAAGCGATGACGGAGAGGGTGAGCCAGTTTATCGTTTTGATACTGTCTAGTATAACACAAAACGCCGCTCCGGGATATCCCGAAACGGCGTTTTGACTGAATATTTTACTTTAACCGAAAATGGCTACCACGATCTGGATCCCAACACCCACAGCCGCACCGGCGGCCCAAGTCAGGCCGGTGATAAAGAGGTTCTGCTTCCAGGAGGGGTTCGCCCGCCAGAGAACAGCCAGGCCCACGCCCGCGCCGGTGCACAGCCCTGCCACCAGACTGGAAAAGCGGAGGGCTCCCTCCACATAGAGCTGGGTCAGCAGGACGCTGGCGGCACAGTTGGGGATCAGCCCCACCAGTGCGGCCACCACCGGCTGGAAGAAGCCCATCCGGCCCAGAGCGTCGGCAAAGACATCCTCACCCACGCCCTCCACAATGAGGCCGAACACCAGACTGAACACAAAGATGAACACGAAGATCTCCAGCGTGTGGCGAAGAGCGGCTTTCCAGATGGGGGCGGGCTTACCCTCCTCATCGCTGTGCTCCTCGTGGCAGTCGACCTCATCGGCGCTGCCGGTATAGCCGCCCCGCAGGCTCCTGGGCAGAACGCCCCGCAGGACAAAATCCAGCACCAGGCCCACCGCAATGGCGTAGAGCACCTTGATGACCATGAGCAGCATCAGCTTATCCCAGTAGGCAGGCATGGAGACCAGCAGCGGAACCGCTTCATCACTGGTGGCGAGGAACACGGCCATCAGCGTGCCCAGGCTGATGACCCGGGACGCATAGAAATTGGACGCAATGGCAGAGAAACCGCACTGGGGCACACAGCCCAGCAGTGCCGCCGGAACAGAACCCCAGCGCCCACCCCCCGCCAGAATGGCTTCGATGCGCTCGCCGTGGCGGTTCTCCACATATTCAATGAACAGATAGGCCAAAAACAGGAAGGGCAGCATCTTGGCGGTGTCCGCCAGAGATTCGCCCAGAACATCCAGAAACAATTCCATTTGATACTCCAAAAACAACTGTAATGTGCTTTATTGCAGTAAATTGCAATCAATTTGCATTTTCGTGCAAGAGAGATTATACACGCTCCGGATGCAAATTGCAAGAGGAATTTGCAAAAAGTTTGCATTTTTGTTTTTGGGAGAACGAAAATGCCCTCTCAGTCAAGGCCGCAGGCCTTGCCAGCTCCCCCTTCGGGAGAGGTGGCAGCGCGTTCACGCTGACGGAGAGGGCTATTCATTTCAGATCAGATCTCGGCCAAAATCGCATCACCCATAGCGGTGCAGCCCAGGCAGGTACAGCCTTCGCTCATGTTGTCTGCCGTGCGCAGGCCCTTGTCCAGCACCTTGTTCACAGCATTCTCAATGGCATCGGCTTCCTCAGTCATGCCAAAGGAGTAGCGCAGCATCATGGCGGCAGAGAGGATGCAGGCGGTGGGGTTGACGATATCCCTGCCCGCAATGTCGGGGGCCGAGCCGTGGATGGGCTCGTACAGGCCCCGGGTGCCATCACCCAAAGAGGAGGACGGGATCATGCCGATGGAGCCGGTGATCATGGAAGCCTCATCGGAGAGGATATCGCCGAACATATTCTCGGTGACGATGACATCGAACTGCGCGGGGTTCTTTACGATCTGCATGGCACAGTTGTCCACGAACATCTCGCTGTACTCCACGTCCGAGTACTCGGCCTGCAGGCGGTGCATCACACTGCGCCACAGGCGGCTGGTGTCCAGCACGTTGGCCTTGTCCACACAGCAAAGCTTTTTGCGGCGTTTCTGGGCGGTCTCGAAGCCGATGCGGCCAATGCGCTCGATCTCGTGCTCGGAGTAGGGCATGGAGTCGATGGCCTGCTTTTCGCCGTTCTCGAGGGTGTGGGTCTCGTGCTTGCCGAAATACACGCCTCCGATCAGCTCCCGCACGATGATGAAGTCAATGCCCTGTGCCACGATCTCAGGCTTCAGAGGGCTGGCAGGGGCCAGCTGGGGCCAGATCTTGGCGGGGCGGTTGTTGGAGTACAGGCCCATGCCCGCGCGCAGGCGCAGCAGACCCTTTTCCGGGCGCTGCTCACCGGGCAGGCCCTCCCACTTGGGGCCGCCCACGGCACCCAGCAGGACGCTGTCGGCCGCAAGGCACTTGTCCAGCTCGTGCTGGGGCAGCGGGTCGCCGTACTTGTCAATGGCTTCGCCGCCCATGGCGGCATCGGTATAGTGGAAGGTGTGGCCGTACTTTTCAGCCACCTTATCAAGCACCCGGATGGTCTGTTTTACGATCTCGGGGCTGGAGCAGTCGCCCCAGATGACAGCAATGTTTTTTTCCATGGGAAAGCTCCTTACTTCTTATTTTTGATGGACTTCATCAGGCCACCGTCGGCAATGATCTTCTGGATAAACGGCGGGAAGGGTTCCGCCTGGAAGGTCTTGCCGGTGGTCTCATCGGTGATGAGGCCGGTAGTAAAATCCACGCTGACGGTATCCCCTGCGCTGATGGCATCCACAGCCTCGGGGCACTCCATGATGGGCAGACCGATGTTGATGCTGTTGCGGTAGAAGATGCGGGCAAAGCTCTTGGCAATGACCACCGAGATGCCTGCGGCCTTGATGGCCACGGGGGCGTGCTCACGGGAGGAGCCGCAGCCGAAGTTCCAGCCGCCCACCATGACATCGCCATCCCTGACGTTCCGGACAAAGTCTTTGTCAATATCCTCCATGCAGTGGCTGGCCAGCTCCTTAGGGTCCTGGGTGTTCAGGTGGCGGGCCGGAATGATGACATCGGTATCCACGTTATCCGGGTATTTGAAAACAGAACCTTTTGCGTTCATCGTTGTTTCTCCTTTTCGATCAGACCGTGCGGGGGTCGGTGATATAGCCGGTCAGGGCGCTGGCAGCGGCAGTGGCCGGGCTTGCCAGATAGACTTCACTCTTGACATGGCCCATGCGGCCCACAAAGTTGCGGTTGGTGGTGGAGACACAGCGCTCCCCCTCGGCCAGGATGCCCATGTAGCCGCCCAGGCAGGGGCCGCAGGTGGGGGTGGACACGATGCAGCCCGCATCAATAAAGGCTTCGGTCCAGCCGCGCAGGATGCATTCCTTATAGACCGCCATGGTGGCCGGAATGATGATGCCCCGCACGCCCTTGGCAATGTGCTTGCCCTTGAGGATGTTGTAAGCGGCCTCCATATCCTCCAGACGGCCATTGGTGCAGCTGCCGATGACCACCTGATCGATCCGGATGTCCTTTCCCTCGCTGGCGGGGTGGGTGTTCTCCGGCAGATGGGGGTAGCTGACCGTTGGCTCCAGCTTGTCCAGGTCGATCTCGATGGTCTTTTCGTATTCGGCATCCGGGTCAGCCTCGTAGTAGACCGGGGTGCGCTGGCTGCGGCCGTTCAGGTACGCTCTGGTGACCTCGTCCACAGGGAAGATGCCGTTCTTGGCACCGGCCTCAATGGCCATGTTGCAGACGCAGAGGCGATCCTCCATGGTCAGGGAAGCCACGCCCGGGCCGGTGAATTCCATGGACTTGTACAGTGCGCCGTCCACACCAATCATGCCGATGATGTGCAGGATCAGGTCCTTGCCGGATACACAGGGGCTGAACTTGCCCTTGAGCACAAACTTGATGGCAGAAGGCACCTTGAACCATGCCATGCCGGTGGCCATACCGGCGGCCATATCGGTTGAGCCCACACCCGTGGAGAATGCGCCCAGTGCACCGTAGGTACAGGTGTGGCTGTCGGCACCGATGATGCAGTCACCGGCGGTCACGATGCCTTTTTCGGGCAGGAGGGCATGCTCAACACCCATCTGACCCACATCGTAGAAGTTGAGGATATCATATTTGTTGGCAAACTCGCGGCACTGCTTGGACTGGGTTGCGCTCTTGATATCCTTATTGGGGACGAAGTGATCCAGCACGATGGCAATGTGCTCCTTGTCGAACACGCCGTCAAAGCCTGCCTTCTCAAACTCGTTGATGGCGACCGGGGTGGTGATATCGTTGCCCAGCACGATATCGAGCTTGGCATTGATGAGCTGGCCTGCCTTGACTTCCGGCAAACCCGCATGTGCGGCCAGAATCTTCTGCGTCAGAGTCATTCCCATGGTGATACTCTCCTTTTATACTGTTGACAAACTCCTTCCGTCATCGCCTGCGGCGATGCCACCTCCCTCAAGGAGGGAGGCTTTAAGGCTCCCTCTCCGAGGGAGCTGTCACCGCAGGTGACTGAGGGAGTTCGATTTTTATTTACTGTTAATTGCCGAAACCAGCGCCTTGATGCCGGCAACGATGATATCGGTGTCGGTGCCGGCACCCCAGGTCACGCTGTCATCGCCCCAGGCAAGGCCCACATAGGAAGCCGCGCGGGAGGTGCTGCCCTCGTCCAGGCTGTGCTCCGAATAGCTTTCCAGATGGAAGTCCAGCCCGGTGGCGCTCTGGATGGCGTTGGCCACAGCATCCAGACGACCATTGCCCACCGAAGTGACCACCTTGCGCTGACCGTTCAGGTCCAGGGTGACCGTGGCGGTAATGCCGTTGACCTGTGCAAAGTGGGCCTCCACCACACGGAGGGGCTTTTCGCGGTTGAGGAAGCTCTCCTCGAAGATGCGGAGCACCTCGCCTGCACTCAGCTCCTTGTGGCTGTGGTCGGACACGCTCTTGACCTTGTAGCCCAGCACCTCGCGCATCTTGGGGGGCAGGTTATAGCCGTAGTTCTGTTCCAGCACAAAGCCGATGCCGCCCTTGCCGCTCTGGCTGTTGATGCGGATAACATCGGCATCATAGGTGCGGCCGATATCGTGGGGGTCGATGGGGATGTAGGGGCAGGTCCAGCGGTGCTCTCCCCGCTCCTTGCGGTAGGCCATGCCCTTTGCAATGGCATCCTGATGGCTGCCCGAGAAGGCTGCAAACACCAGCTGACCGGCGTAGGGGGTGCGCTCGTAGATGTGCATCCGGGTCACGCGCTCGTAGGCAGCGCAGATGGCGGGCATATCGGAAAAGTCCAGCCTGGGGTCTACGCCGTGGCTGTACAGATTCATAGCCAGCGTCACGGCATCCACATTGCCGGTGCGCTCACCGTTGCCGAACAGGCAGCACTCCACGCGCTGAGCACCGGCCAGAACGGCCATTTCGGCACAGGCAACACCGGTGCCGCGGTCGTTGTGGGGATGGGTGGAGATGATCACGCTGTCGCGGTACTTGAGGTGCTTGTCGCAGTACTCGATCTGGTTGGCGTAAACATGGGGCATACTCATTTCGACTGTAACGGGCAGGTTGATGATCATGGGGCGGTCAGGCGTGGGCTGCATGATGTCCAGCACTGCGTTGCAGACCTCCACAGCATAGTCCACCTCGGTGCCGGTAAAGCTCTCGGGGCTGTACTCAAACAGGAAGTTGCCCTCATATTCCTGGCTCAGCTGTTTGACCAGCTTTGCGCCGTCGGTGGCGATCTTCTTGATCTCTTCCCTGCTCTTGTGGAACACCTGCTCGCGCTGGGCCACGGAGGTGGAGTTGTAGAAGTGAATCACCGCGCGGGGAGCGCCCTTGACGGCCTCAAAGGTCTTGCGGATGATGTGGTCACGGCACTGGGTCAGCACCTGTACGGTCACATCCTCCGGGATCATGTTTTTCTCGATCAGGGTGCGCAAGAACTCGTACTCGGTATCGCTGGCGGCGGGGAAACCCACCTCGATCTCCTTGAAGCCGATCTTCACCAGCATCTGGAAGAACTCCAGCTTTTCCTCCAGGCTCATGGGCACGATCAGGGCCTGATTGCCGTCACGCAGATCCACACTGCACCAGGCCGGGGCCTTTTCAATGTGATCCTTCTTCACCCAGCTGTCATAACCGGCAGGGACAGGGTAATATCCCGGTGCGTACTTGGTTGCGTCCATCATTCTCGTTTCCTCCAGATCCTACACTTATTTAAAATTAAAGTAAAAGGCCCTCGTCTCCAAGGCGATAAGCCTTGAGAGACGAGGGCCTGTCATTTTTTCTAACAGAGCACCCGTGGTACCACTCTCTTTGCTGGAAAACCAGCCACTCACACGATCAGCTTTTGGCGGCGAATCGCTGCCCCGGTAACGGTGGGCATCCGTCAGAGCCTACTCTCCGTTCAGCTCTGCCGCTCAGGGGCCAGTAACCGAAACCCTCCGCACTGCCTTGCACCACCCGGCAGCTCTCTGAAGCAGAAGAAAATCGTTTTTTCCCCGTCAACGCATTTGGTCTTTGTGTTTCAAAGTGAGCTTATTGTACCAAACGCCGGATTTGCTGTCAAGAAGTTTGGTTCACATCAAGAATGAAACAAATTCACATCAAGGGCGGCACAATTTTCCAAATTTTGCGCCAAGCGTATGGTCAGGGGCGGCGGGTGGTACCCTAAGCAAGTGTCCGCTGGGGTGGGACCCTGTTGCCGTAGGCAATAGGGCGGGCGATGGAATGGCCCGTTTCACTTGCGTGGGTACTACCCGCTGGCCCTGATGCTAGGTTTGTTAAGAATCTGGGAAGTTTTTGGAAACAAGCCCTCAAAAGGCTGGTTTCTTAAAATCAGTCGTGCTATGCTTTGGGGTAGAGACAAAGCCTACTAAGGAGGAAATCCTATGAAAGAAGTCAAGACACCGCGCAAGCCGTTGGCGATCTACTACGCCCTCGTGCTGCTGATGCTGCTGCTCCTCAACTTTGTGCTGCTGCCGTGGATGGAGGAGCGCCAGATCAAAGAGGTGGACTACGGCACCTTTATGACCATGACCGAGGAGAAGAACATCGGCCGGGTAGACATTGAATCCAACCAGATCATCTTTACCGATAAGGACGAGACGCAGGTCTACAAGACCGGCCTGATGAACGACACCGGCCTGACCGAGCGGCTGTACGATGCGGGAGCCACCTTCTCCAGCGAGATCGTGGAACAGTCCTCGCCGGTGCTGAGCTTTTTGATCTGGTTCGTCCTGCCCATCATCCTGTTCTCGGCCATCGGCAACCAGATGAACAAAAAGCTGATGGAAAAGGCCGGCGGCGGCCCGGGCTCCATGATGTTTGGCGGCATGGGCAAATCCAACGCCAAGGTCTATGTGCAGTCCACGGCAGGCATCCGCTTTGCGGATGTGGCCGGTGAAGACGAGGCCAAGGAAAACTTACAGGAAGTTGTCAACTATCTGCACGACCCCAGCAAGTATGAGAGCATTGGTGCCAAGATGCCCAAGGGCATCCTGCTGGTGGGCCCTCCGGGCACCGGCAAGACCATGCTGGCCAAGGCTGTGGCCGGTGAGTCCAACGTGCCTTTCTTCTCCATCTCCGGCTCCGAGTTTGTGGAGATGTTCGTGGGCATGGGTGCCTCCAAGGTGCGCGACCTGTTCAAGCAGGCCAAGGAGAAAGCGCCCTGCATCGTGTTTATCGATGAGATCGATGCCATTGGCCAAAAGCGCAGCGGCGGTCAGTACGGCGGCAACGATGAGCGCGAGCAGACCCTGAACCAGCTGCTGACCGAGATGGACGGTTTTGAGGGCAACACCGGTGTCATCATTCTGGCCGCCACCAACCGTCCCGAATCCCTTGACCCTGCCCTGACCCGCCCCGGCCGCTTTGACCGCAGGGTGCCCGTGGAGCTGCCCGACCTCAAGGGCCGCGAGGAGATCCTGAAGGTCCACGCCAAAAAGGTCGCGCTGGCCCCGGGCATCGACTTTACCACCGTGGCCCGGATGGCCTCGGGCGCGTCCGGTGCCGAGCTGGCCAACATCGTCAACGAGGCTGCGCTGCGGGCCGTCC
>OGZF01001435.1_pt1 | contig 14568 bp, 10 predicted proteins | sample 1576771 | NCBI WGS metagenome assembly OGZF01 (sample SAMEA3541536, study PRJEB24748) | human gut metagenome | biome: human gut; feature: human-associated habitat; material: faeces | place: China | collected 2012
GAGCGCTTGCATGGCATGCAAGAGGTCACCGGTTCGATCCCGGTAATCTCCACCAAAAAGCACCGTATCTGGTTCAGGTACGGTGCTTTTCTTTTTGTCGCTTATGGGGGTAATGATGACCATTATGGCCTATGGGAAAGGTTATTTGCCGTATGGTGGGTAGAATGTTGGGTGCAGCCCGTTTGCAGAACGATGCAAGCATCGTTCCCTACAAATTGGTTGCAATGTTCATAGCAGATTTCAAAGTTTCTCCGCGGCGGGATGAGGGCATCCCGCCCTACAGGATGATGGCAGATATTGATAAATATAAAATAACTCCCCCGGCAGCGTTCCACGCGGTAATGCGGGACTGCTTGTCGAGGGAGTTTTCTTGCTTATCGCTTATTGATTTATCAGGTTTCTTCTTCCAGTTCCGGCTGTTCTACCGGGGCGGGGGCTACCATGCGCAGGAACTCGGCTTCGTCAATCACGGGGATGCCGAGCGTTTGGGCTTTGGTCAGCTTGGAGCCTGCCGCGGCACCGGCCAGAACATAGGCTGTCTTTTTGGAAACAGAGCCGCTGGCCTTGCCGCCGTTCTGCACGATCATGGCCTCGGCTTCCTGGCGGGAAAGGGTGGGCAGTGTGCCGGTCACAACGATCGTCATTCCGGCAAGGGCCGTTCCCTTCTTTTCGCCGTGCCACTGCATATTTACACCCGCATCGGCCAGGCGGTGCAGCAAATCCGCAGTACCGTCTTTGGCAAAGAACTCCACCACGCTCTGCGCCATCACGCCGCCGAAACCATCAATGCTGCTGATGTCCTCCGCTGCGGCGTTTCTCAGGGCGTCCATACTGCCAAAATGCTCAGCCAGCAGGGCGGCGGCTTTATCGCCAATATTGCGGATACCAAGACCGAACACCAGTTTATCCAGGTTGTTCTGCTTAGAGGAAGCAATGGCTTTGAGCAGGTTCTCAGCGCTCTTGGCTTTGAATTTATCCAGCGTCAGCAGCTGATCTTTGGTCAGGTCGTACAGGTCTGCTACTGAGTGCACCAGCTGGCGGTCAATCAGCTGCTGGGCGATTGCTTCGCCCAGGCCGTCAATGGCCATGGCAGTGCGGGAGGCAAAATGGATGAGGTTGCGCAGGCTCTGGGCCGGGCATTCCGGGTTGACGCACCGCAGGGCGGCTTCATCCTGCAGGTGTACCACCGGTGCCCCACAGGACGGGCAGACCCGCGGCATATGGTACGGCACTGAGTTTTCGCCGTGGCGCGCCACACCGATGACTTCCGGGATGATATCCCCCGCTTTGCGCACCTGGATGGTATCGCCAATACGGACGTCCATCGCTTCGATGATATCCTCATTGTGCAGGTTGGCGCGGGAAACGCTGGTACCCGCCAGAAAAATGGGGTCAAACACCGCGGTGGGAGTCAGCACGCCGGTGCGGCCAACAGTGACTTCGATATCACGGACGGTGCTTTCCTTGACTTCCGGCGGATACTTGAAGGCAATAGCCCAGCGCGGGAACTTGTTGGTGCTGCCAAGGGTCTGACGCGCAGTAAGATCGTTGACCTTGATAACAGCGCCGTCCATATCAAAATCAAGGGTGCCGCGGGCTTCGCCAATGCGCTGGATCTCGGCAATGGCATCCTCAATATTGGTATATACGTTATAGCGCGGGGATACCGGGAAGCCGAGGGACTTGATATAATCCAGCGTTTCGCTGTGGGTGGTAAAGGTTTTGCCCTCCACCTGCTGCAGGTTGAACACAAAGATAGAAAGCCCGCGGGCTGCCGTGATCTTGGCATCTTTCTGCCGCAGAGAGCCAGCCGCCGCGTTGCGGGGGTTCTTGAACGGAGTTTTATCCTCCAGCTCCTGCTGCTCTTTCAAGGCAAAAAACGCTTCATGCGGCATATAGACTTCGCCGCGCACTTCCAGAAATTCGGGTGCGTTGGGAATCTCTTTGGGGATAGACTTGATGGTAGCAAGGTTTTCGGTCACGTCCTCCCCCACCAGGCCATCGCCGCGGGTGGAGCCGCGGGTCAGGCGGCCGTTGCGGTATTCCAGGCTGACAGAAAGGCCGTCGATTTTGATTTCTACCACATATTCCGGCGTAACGCCTGCTTCCCGCACGCGCTGGTCAAACTCGCGCAGTTCATCCAGCGAGAAAGCGTCCTGCAGGCTTTCCATTTTAACAGCGTGGGCCACCTTGCTGAACTTGCCGCTGGGGGTGCCGCCCACATGCTGGGTAGGGCTGTCCGGCGTGACAAGCTGCGGGAATTGGGCTTCGATGGTTTTCAGCTCACGGGTCAGCTGGTCATACTCGTAATCTTCCAGTTCCGGGGCGTCCTGGTCATAATACAGACGGTTATTCTTTTCAATCACAGCGCGCAGTTCTGCTGCACGTTTGCGGGCCTGCTCCAGTTCCATGGTAGTATTTCCTCCGTTTGCGCGGTTATTCGGCTTGCTCTTCCGAGTTTGGTTTGCTTTTTCAATGCACTTTAGTATGCCCGGCTGCGGGCAGATATAGAAAAGGCCGCCCTGCCTGTGGGCGGCTTGGACGCGATATAAAACGAAAAGCGCCCGGCAAAATTGCCAAGCGCTTTTGTTCTGGTGGAGATTACCGGGATCGAACCGGTGACCTCTTGCATGCCATGCAAGCGCTCTCCCAGCTGAGCTAAACCCCCAGATACTTTGCCGTGGTTGGCTTTTCAACCGGCGACAGGTGTTATTATAACAGGGTGTTGGGTATTTGTCAACTAATTTTTTGAAAGTTTTTGGGGTTTGGCTCACTTTTTTGCTTTGCCGGGCATAGCATGGGCTGCGCGGAAAATAAAGCGGCGGGAGGTGATGCCCCATGCGCAAGTGCCGCAGTGCCGGGCACCGCAGCCGCCATGCCGTGCTTTGGCGGCGGCTGGCATTGGCAGCGGCAGTTTTCTGCCTTTGCTGGTACCTGGCCGACTGCATTGAAGATGCCATGTGGCCCGCCATGCGGGAAGTTGCCCAGCATGAATGCCGCAGCCTTGTGGTGCAGTGCCTGAACACGGCGGTCTATGGCGAGCTTTCCGCCAACCCGCAGCGGTATGCCGGGCTGTACACGCTGAACGGTGGCTGCCTGCTGGGGGACAGCGAACGGATCAACACCGCGCGGGCAGCCCTGGTGCAAACCGCCCAGCAGGCATTGAATACCATGCCGAAAAATGACATCAGCATTTCCTTAGGCAGCTTATCCGGCAGCATTTTCCTGTTGGAAATGGGGCCGGGCTGGACGGTGCACCTGAACCCGGACGGGTATGTGGAGGGGCGCATGGAAGAAACCATGGAGCCCGCCGCCATCAACCGCACCCGATTTACGGCGGACCTTGTGCTGGAAACCACAATGAATGTTATCCTGAACGGCCGCGCCGCGCTGACCCAGGTGGAAGTACGGGTGCCGTTGGCCAGCTTTTTGTTGGATGGCGATGTGCCCGCTTATTATGGCAGTTGAATGATAAAAGCCGCAGCCCGCGGCAGGCTCCCCCCTGCTGCGGGCTGCGGTTATACGGTTTTAATGATGGTTGTGGCCACGAATGATGCGGTATTCCGGTTCCAGCTTATCCGTCAGGAACAGCTGGCTGTGGTAAAGCCCGGCATAGCCGGAAAGCGCATAGGTAATGCCGCACACGATGGCAAAGTACCAAAGCCCCTGCGCACCGAACAGCTCGATTGCCAGCACCAGTGATGCCACCACGCAGTTGCTGGCACCGCAGAACACGCCAGCCAACCCAAGGGCTGCGCCAAAGCCCGCCGGGATGCCCAGCAGCGGCGCGGCCACACAGCCAAAGGTTGCCCCCACAAAAAAGCTGGGCACGACCTCACCACCCTTAAAGCCAGAGCTGAGGGTAAGGGCGGTGAGCAGGATCTTGACGATCCAGTCCCACGGCAGGGCCTGGCCCTGTTCCACCGCAGCGGCGATGATGTTCACGCCTGCGCCGTTATAGCGCATGCTGCCATACAGCAGGGTGAACACCACCACCACACAGCCGCCCAAAAAGGCCCGCACCCACGGGTTGGGCAGCAGCTTGGGCAGGCCGTGCGCAGCGCTGTGCAGCACAAAGCAGAACAGATGCACCACCACCGCGCAGGCCAGCGCCAGCAGCACGACCCGCACGACCATGGCAGGTTCAAACGCCGGGGCTTCCACCGCAAAGCGCGTAGGGGTAACGCCGATAAGCTGAGCAACGCCATAGGCAATGATTGCCGCCGTAAAACACGGGATATACGCCGCATAGAACACAACGCCCACGTTGACAATCGTCATGGCAAAAAAGGTTGCGGCAAGCGGGGTGCTGAACAAAGCGGAAAAGAACGCCGCCATACCGCACTGCACGGCCATGCGGCGCTCGTGCTCATTCAGGTGCAGCACGCCGCCGGCCCACCAGCCGATGGTGCCGCCCATCTGCAAAGCAGCGCCCTCGCGCCCGGCACTGCCGCCGCCCAGGTGGGTGAGCACCGTGCTGATAAACATGGCCGGCAGCAGCCAGAACCGGATGGGCTTGCCATCCTTGACGCAGTCGATCATATCATCGGTCGAAACGCCCTCCAGCTTTGCCGCTTTATAAAATGCCACGATGACAAGGCCGATGACCGGCAGCAAAAACAGGATGGCGGTGTGTTCGGTCCGCAGTTCGGTTACATGCTCCACAGCCAGATCAAACGCCGCACCAATGATACCGCAGGGCACGCCGGTAATCATGGCCAGTACCAGCCATTTCAACAGCTCTTTTGCGCAGAACCATACGCGGCCCGCGCAGGATACGATTCTTTCCCTGATGTTTTCCATCCGATAGGTTTCCCCCTTCTACTTTGCAATAATTCCGTTACTTCATCGCCTCCAGCTGCGCCTGCAATGCGTCGCGGGTATACAGCGTATTGAGTACCTGAATGATCTCTTTTTTGCTCAGCCGCGGCGGCAGGCCCAGAATGCGCAGGAACGTGCGCCGCCGCTCGCTGGCGTTGGCGCTGCCGCTTAAGCCCCACTCATACAGATCGGTATAGGTAATGGGGTCCGTGTTCTGCTGCTGGGCCTGCAGGGGGGCCGCGGCCAGGGCGGTATGCAGCCCCTGCAGAATCAGGGCATCGTCCACACCTTCCACGCCAAGCAGGCCCTCCTTGCCGGGCTCCGGTTTGCGGGGTTCCTTACCGGGCACGGCGGGGATATAGGCCTGCAGCACGTTTTGCGGCCCCACAAGGCCGGTGATGTAGTGGCGTATCTTAAAGCCTGCGGCGTCGGAGTCCGTCAGCAAAATCATGCCCTGGGCGGCGGCAATGCGTTTGAAGAGCGCCTGCATGGTTTTATCCTTAAAGATAGCAAAACCGTCTGTTGTCAGGATGGTGGCATCCACAAGGTTGGCCAGGCGGGCGGCATCGTATTTGCCTTCCACCACAAGGGCCTGGGTCAGGTTCAATTTATTCTGGTTCATGCACGGCTCCTTGCCAGCGAAAGTTCGCAGATGGCTTTTTGCATCAGCAGCGGGGCATCCAGGCGGCTGCCTTTCAAATCCAGGTCCAGCTTTTGCAGGATGCGCAGGCTTTCTTCGATCTGGCTGCGCTGAAAGCGGGCGGCAGTCTGATCCGCGTTGCCAAGGCGGTAGTTCCATTTGCCGGTATACTTAAAATCCTTGGCCAGGTCCGCCAGCGGGCGGCGGCTCTTTTTAGCCAAAAAAGCCCGGTAAATATCCAGATAGTTGCCGATCAGCGCGCCGGTAATAAGGATCGGCTCGTTTTGCAGTTCCAGCAGGGTTTGCAGTTTGGCCAGAGCCTGGCGGGTGTTGCCCGCCGCCACCAGCTTGACCATATCAAAGGTATCAGCGTCCAGCGTGACGGTGCCAAGCTGCTGAATCATTTGGGTAGTGATGGTGGTATAGCCACTGAGCGCTGCCAGCTTGGCGATCTCATTTTGCAGCAAAAACTGGTCGTCGCCGCAGCGGTCCAGCAGGGCGGCTTCGGCACCGGGGGCAAAGGTGGTGTGATACTCCCCTGCCCAAGTGCGGGCCATCTCCTGCAAGGCGGCGCGGCCGGGTTTAGCAATCTGTACACAGTAGCCCAGTTTTTCGCATGCGGCGATGAGCTTTTGCTCCCGCTTGCCAGGCTTGATTTTGCCGTATTTTTCTTCCAGCAGGCTGGTCAGCACAAAGACGGCGTTCTCGGTATCGGAAAGGGTATCGCAGAGCTCCTGCAAATCTTTATCCGAATAGGCAGACGGACGAATGAGCGGCAGCATAACCAGCCGGCGGCCGCCAAAGAACGAGATGGTGCCCGCCGCCAGCACAATATCCTCCACACTGGGGGTGGGGCCATCCAGCGTGGTGGTATCGGGGGCTTCTTCGCTCAAAAACTTTTCGGCTTTGGCGGCGGCGCTGCGCACCAGAGCTTCATCACTGGCATAAAAGTAAAACACCGGGCAGCCGGACTTGAGACGTTTTTTCAGTTCGGTTTCACTGTACAGCAAGGGGCTGCACCTCCTCATACACAACACTTTTGCCGGGGCGCACCACGGCAGTCGGGGTTTCGGCATCGTAATAAACAGGGGTATCCCCCGCTTTGGACAGCCATTTGGGTGTTTGCTGGTTGCACAAAATTGCCTTTGCCTGAATGGTTTCCGGGCAGCTGCCACCCGCGCAGTACAGATCCACTGCCACCGGCTCGGCCAGGATCAGCCTGCCCGCACTGGCCGCGGCGTGCCAGCCGCCGACATCCAGTACCGCAAGGGCTGCGGCGTTGGTGTGCAGCAAATCAACTTCCACGGTATCCAGCAGCTGCAGATGGGTCAGGCCCTGCGGCAGGTCGGCAATGGTCAACAGCTGCGCGGCCTGCAGGGGCATTTCGCCGGGTTCGGTGCGCAGGTCGATCACCGCGGCAAGTTCCGGCGCGCCGTTCTGGGTCAGGTACTGCTGTACCGCACGGCCATTGGCGGCGCTGCCGCGGTAGAGCACCACGGCGCGGTTATTCTGCACCGCCACCACGCAGCCATTGCCCGCGGTGCCCACCATGGCCAGGCGTACCACATCGCGCTGCATGGTGCCGCCCAACATAACGGCTGCCACTGCGCACACAAAGCCAACGGGCACAAAGCGGCGCAGCTGCCGGGTGCGCCAGAAGAGCGCTGCCAGCACAGCAAAAACAGCCAGCACCCACAAAGTATACCGCACCGGCAGGGCAATGTGTGCCACCGGCAGAGCCGCGCACCAGGCGGCCAGGGTGGTCATCAGGCGCAGCACAATGCCAAGTAACAGGCTTGCCCCGTGGAACAGCGGGTCCAGCACCGGCACAAAGGAAAGCACCAGCGCCAGAATCCCCAGCCGCAACGCCGGGCCAAGCAGCCACACCACCAACAGGTTGGCGGGCACTGCGGCACCACTGGCTGCCATGCCGTGCAGCAGCAAGACCGGTAAGGTTGCCAAAGTGGCCAGTACCGCAGTCTGCACCGCATCCACCGCGCGGAGCACGATGGCAAGGGGCAGGGCGGTTTGCCGCCTTTGGTTATGGCGGGCCGCATAGCGCACCTGCACAAACTGTGTTTGCCGTTTGGCCAGCGCCGAAGCTGCCAGCACGCCCAATACCCCGCAGACGGAAAGCTGGAAGCCGATATCACACGGGGCAAAAGGCTGCTGCACCCCAATGATGATGGCGGCCAACGCCAGCGCGGTAAAGGAATCCGGCGGCTGGAGCAAAAGGCTGCCCACCAGCATGATGAGGAACATAACGCCCGCACGGAACACCGAGAACGGCAGCCCTGTCAGCCCCATATAGAGCAGCAGAACCGTGATTTGCAGCAGGACCCGCGGAACCGAGAACCGGCTGCGCCGCCCCTGCCCCATGGCAAACAGGCCGCACAGCAGCGCCACATGCAGGCCGGAAACCGCCAGCAGGTGGGCAATGCCCGCCGTGCGGAAGGTATCACTCCATTCGTCCGTCAGTTCGCTTTTCTCGCCCAGCAGCATGGCAGCTTCCACCCCGGCAAGATTTTGTGGCAAGTAGGTGGTTAACCGTTTGGCAAACGCCTGCCGCAGGTGGTACAGCCGGTACGGCAGCGCATCCGAGGTTCCCTGCCAGATATAATCCGCCTGATAGGATGCCCCAAGCCAAGTACCCTTGGCATAGCGGGACATGCGGTAAGAGTCCGCCCGCAGGGGCTGCAGTTGGAACTGCCCGGTAATGATATCCCCCGCCTCGGAATACGGCAGGTCTGTGCAGTATACTTTAAGCGAGGTTTTGCGGCCATCCAGCCGGGTGATAAGCAGCGTTGCCCGCACATTGCCCGGCTGCCAGGAGGTTTCGGCGTCCGGCTGCACAATGGCGGTACAGGCATAGGTTTGCCCTGCCAGGCTTTGGGCCGGTTTTACCACGGCCAGCTGGTAAGCAGCGCTCCACACCAGGCCGGCCAGCAGCCCTGCCACGGCGGGCAGCGCAAAGCGGGCCGCCCGGCGCTGGGTAAAGGCAGCAAAGAGGAACAGCGATATAAAAAGTGCCGCCGTCAGCAGCGAGGCCAACGGCGGCAGGTACGCCGCGGCCAGCTCTGCCAATGCGAAGGCAAGACCAAAGCCAGCCAGCTTACGAGTCATGAGTTTTTAGTGGGCAAACAGGGGCAGCGGTTCAAGGAAGATAATATCCTTGCGCTCGGCTGCATCGCCTTCCGCCAGAACAGCTGCCTGGGCCACAATGGTGCCGGAGCTGCGGGCTGCCAGTGCATCCAGCGCGTGCAGGCTGCCGCCGGTGGAAATCACGTCATCCACAATCAGGATGCGCTTGCCGTTCATATAGTCAAGGTCTTTTTTGTCAATGACCAGCGTCTGCTTGCCGGCGGTGGTGATGGACTGATCCTCCACGATGACCGGATCCGTCATGTACCCCTTGACACCCTTGCGGGCGGGGATCCACTGCTTGCCGCTCTGGCGGGACATTTCGTATGCCAGGGGGATGCCCTTGGCCTCGGCGGTCAGGATGACATCAAAATCCGGGCACTTTTCCAGCAGGGCCTTGGCGCAGGCAATGGTCAGCTCAACATCGCTGAACATGATGAATGCGGCAATGTCCAGGTGGTCATTGATTTTGCAGATGGGCAATTCACGGGTCAGGCCTGCCACATGCAGGGTATAGGTTTTTGCCATAGTAAACAACCTCTTTTCACATTTCGGTGCAAAGGAGCCTGCATCAGCCCGGAGGCCATGCAAGGCTGCGCTTTGCCAGCACATGGAAGTGCAGGTGCTTCACGCTCTGGCCGCCATCGGCGCCAACGTTGGTCACAACGCGGTAGCCGCTTTCGTCCACGCCAAGCTGCTTGCACAGGTCGGCGATGGTGGCGTAAATATGGCCCAGCAGTGCAGCGTCCGCTTCGGTAAGCTTTGCCGCAGATTCAATATGCTGCTTGGGGATCACCAGAAAATGTACCGGTGCCTGCGGGTCAATATCATAAAATGCCAGCAGAGTGTCATCCTCATACAGCTTATTGGACGGGATCTGGCCCGCTGCGATTTTGCAAAACAGGCAGTCATCCATCGGTTTTGCCCCCTTTCCCAGGGTGCGGGGCGGTTGGCCCGGAACCCCAAAATTGTACAGTTGTATTATAGCACGCTCAGTTTGCTTTTTCCAGGTTTTCTTTCACAATGCCTTCCACAGCGTTCAGTGCATCGTCGATCTTGGAAGTATCGCGGATACCGGCCATGGCGAAGTCCGGCTTGCCGCCGCCGTTGCCACCTGCAATGGCAGCAATCTGCTTAACCAGGGCACCAGCCTTCAGACCGCGGGCCAGGGCGTTTTTGCCAACGCCGACAGCCAGGGTGGTCTTGCTGCCATCGGTGCCGATCAAAGCGCCGACTGCGTTGGGCTCTTTATCACGCAGTTTATCCATCATGCTGCGCAGGGTATCAGGGGTGGTGCCGTTCAGATAAACGGTAACAATGCGCACGCCGTCAACCTCGACAGCATTCTGGAACAGGCCGTCGATCTGGCTGGATGCCAGCTTTGCCTTGGCGATCTCCAGCTGCTTGTTGGCCTCTTTCAGCTCAGCGGTCACAGCCTGGGCACGGGCGGCAACATCCTTCATGTTGTTGGCCTTCAGGGCAACAGCGGTGTTGGCCAGTTCAGCGGTACGGTCGTCCAGCAGGTTCAGCACGCCGTAACCGGTGGTGGCCTCAATGCGGCGGATACCGGCGGCAACGCTGGCTTCGGACAGGATCTTGAAGCAGCCGATCTGGGCAGTGTTTTTGACATGGGTGCCGCCGCAGAACTCAACGCTCCAGCCGCCTGCATCCACAACGCGGACAACCTTGCCGTACTTTTCGCCAAACAGAGCCATAGCGCCCATCTTTTTGGCTTCCTCAATGGGCAGGTTCTGGATGGTAACAGGCAGAGCGGCAAAGATTTTTTCGTTCACGCGCTTTTCCACTTCCACCAGTTCTTCGGGGGTAACGGCGTTGAAATGGGTAAAGTCAAAGCGGGTGATCTTGTCGTCCTGGTAGCTGCCGGCCTGATGGACATGCTCGCCCAGCACTTCGCGCAGGGCTTTCTGCATCAGGTGGGTGGCGGTGTGGTTGCGGCAGATGGAAGCGCGGCGTTGTTCATCCACAGCAGCGGTTACGGTATCGCCTACGCGGATGGTGCCGTCCAGCAGGGTGCAGGTGTGAACATAGAAGCCTTTGGGGGTCTTTTTGACCTGGTTGACTTTCAGGTTTGCAGTGCCGCTGGTCAGGTAGCCGTGGTCAGCAACCTGGCCGCCCATCTCGGCATAGAACGGGGTACGGTCCAGAACGACCAGCACATTCTCGCGCTCTTCATAGTCGGTGGAAACCGCATCGTTCAGTTCTTCGCCGTCAGACAGGGCCAGAACCTTGGCGGTTTCTTTCAGCACATCATAGCCGTCAAACTCGGTCGGCTCAGCGTTCAGTTCACCGAACAGGTCCTCGCTCCAGCCGGAGATATCCTTGGCCAGGCGCTCGGCACGGGCGCGCTCACGCTGGCGGGTCATCTCGACATGGAAAGCAGCTTCGTCAATGCCAAGGCCGGCTTCGGCAGCGATCTCCTTGGTCAGATCAAGCGGGAAGCCGAAGGTATCGTTCAGCTTGAAAACATCCAAGCCGGACAGGATCTTCTTGTGGGTCTCGTGCAGGTGCTGGATCATGCCGTTCAGGATGTTCATGCCGGAGTCAATGGTCTTATAGAAGCGCTCCTCCTCGGTGCCAATAACTTTCTTGATATAGGATTCATGCTCGCGCAGTTCGGGGTAACCAACCTCGCTGGAGATGATAACGGTATCCACCAGATCAGTCAGGAACGGATGGTCGATGCCCAGCATACGGCCATGGCGGGCAGCGCGGCGCAGCAGGCGGCGCATAACATAGCCGCGGCCTTCGTTGGAGGGCAGGATGCCGTCAGAAGCCATGAACACGGTAGCGCGGATATGGTCGGTAATGACACGGATGGAGATATCGTCCTTCTCGTTTGCACCGTACTGTTTGCCGGAGATGCGCTCCACATGGTGCAGAACAGCGGCAACGGTATCAACTTCAAACAGGTTATCCACATCCTGCATGACAACGGCCAGACGCTCCAGGCCCATGCCGGTATCAATGTTCGGTTTGGGCAGCAGCGCATAGGTGCCCTTGCCATCGGAATCATACTGGCTGAACACCAGGTTCCAGATTTCCATGAAGCGGTCGCAGTCACAGCCAACGCCGCAGGTCGGCTTGCCGCAGCCATACTTCAGGCCGCGGTCAAAGTAGATCTCACTGCAGGGGCCGCACGGACCGGAGCCATGCTCCCAGAAGTTATCCTCTTTGCCCAGGCGGACCATGTGGTCTTCGGGGATGCCGACAGACTTGGTCCAGATATCATAGGCCTCGTCATCGTCCTGATAGACAGAGATATACAGGCGGTCAGCGGGGATTTCCAGCTCTTTGGTCAGGAACTCCCAAGCCCAGGGAATGACCTCTTTCTTGAAATAATCCTGGAAGCTGAAGTTGCCCAGCATTTCAAAGAAGCAGCCATGGCGTGCGGTAATGCCGACGCGCTCAATATCCGGGGTACGGATGCACTTCTGGCAGGTGGTAACACGGTGGCGGGGCGGTTCTTCCTGGCCAAGGAACCACTTTTTCATAGGTGCCATACCGCTGTTGATAAGCAGCAGGCTGGGGTCGTCTTTGGGCACCAGCGGGAAGCTGCCAAGGCGCAGATGGCCTTTGCCTTCAAAAAAGTGCAGGTATTTTTCGCGTAATTCGTTAAGTCCTGTCCACTGCATGATCCTGATTCTCCATTTCGTATGCTGAAATAATTGGGATACTGTTTTGCCCCGGGTTTTACCACAGCCGCAAAAAAAGGAAAAGAAAAACGGCCTTTGCCCCGCCAGACAGCTACAATGCCGTCCAGCACAGGGGCGAAAGCCGTATAACTTCCGTGGTACCACCCAGATTGCAGGCTGTACAGCCTGCCGCTTTGGTGCGCCTTAACGCGGCGCATACGTCCGATTTTTTCGGAAGCTCCGGGGCGGCACTGCCCTGCCCGCACCGGGTGCCTTGCAGCTTAGCGGCACCCTCTCTGAATGGCTGCGGATAATGGGGCATTGACCCTTTCAACGCTATTTTTCCTTTTACCCTATGATTATATGCCAGCGTTCGGTGCTTGTCAACTGTTTTCTGCCGGTTTTTCTGTTATAGCTGCATCCAGAACGGCAAGGGCATCCGCCACCTGGGCAAACAGGGCGGCGCTGCTGGTTTGTGGCTTTTGCTGGGAATCCTGCAAAACGCTGATGGTATAGCGCGGAGCATCCGCCGGGTAAAAACCGGCAAACCAGTAATGCAGCAGCTCCCTGCCGTCTGCATCAAACTGGCCGGTCTGAGCCGTGCCGGTTTTACCGGCGGCGGTACCGGTATGGGGCTGAGCATCGCCGCCAATGCCGCTGCGGACAACGGTTGCCAGCATACTTTGCAGCACCCGTGCAACCGCCGGGCTGCAGGCCGCTGCGGGCTGCGGCTGCTGCGGAACTTGCGTCCCGCCGGTGATGCTGCTGACAATACAGGGGCTGTGATATACCCCGCCGGAGGCTATGGCATTGAACATGGCCGTTACCTGCAATGGGGTAACGGTCAGCCCGCCCTGCCCGAAGGAAAGGCTTGCCAAACTGCCTGCATTTTGCAGGTCTGCCGCGCTGGGCAGCTCCCCCGCCGCGCTCTTCAGCCCCGGCGCCAGCAGAGCCGGGGTGCCAAGGCCAAAGCTCTGCGCGGCATTCAGAATTGCCTGCCCGCCCAGCAGCTGGCCCAGCGCAATAAAGTAACAGTTACAGCTTTGTTCCAGCGCGCCGCGCAGGTTGACGGTGCCGTGCGCCCGCCCCAGCGCACAGCGGAAGGTTTCCCCTGCCGTCTGGATGCTGCCGGTGCAGTCATAGGTGAACCAGTCCAGCCCCCGGGCATAGGCTGCCGCAGCCAGCACCACCTTGAACACCGAACCCGCGCTGAAAGCGGACAGACTGCGGTTAATGAGGGAGGTATCATCGGCGCGGATGCTGGCGGCGATATCATCAGGGTCAAATTCCGGCATACTGGTACTGGCCAAAATTTGCCCACTGCCCACCTGCATGACGATGATGCAGCCTTTGCTCATATTTTGGGCGGCAATCGCTTCGCAGGCACGCTGGATGTTAGCATCCAGCGTGAGGGTAATGGCTGTGTTGGTACCGCGGGCGGTGGTTTGCACCTGCGGCGTGGTGCCCGCCAACAGATCCCCGCGGGCAGTGGTGGTGCAAAGCACGGCCTGGGCATCCCCCGCCGCAGCCAAAAGGTCATCATAGGCCTTTTCCAGCCCGGTCATACCGTGGCCGTCCCCATCCAGGTAGCCGATCAGGTGACGGGCGATGGGGGTTGGCAGATAGCGCCGGGCATCCGCCACCATGAACACGCCGTTTGCGGACAGATCATCTTCCACTTCAATCAAAAACGGGGTGATGCTGTTGCGGCGGGCATACAGCTGGGCCTGCTGGGCAAACGGCACAAAGGGAAACAGTGTGGCATAGCTGGAATCCCCCGGTATGCAGAGCGCGTACCACCGCGGGGTAACGCCGGTTAGGGGGCGGCCTATCCTATCATAAAAATTGCCGCGCCGGATGGGGAGCACGGTTTCGCTGACGGTCTGTGCCGCCGCGCTGGCGGCATAGCTTTGGTCCGCCGCGATCCAGAACACACGGCAGAGCACCAGCATCCCTGCACAGAGCATGGCGGTGCAGAGGACAGCAAGGCGGCGGATGCTCATGGGCGTGGTTTCTCCTTTCCTAATATGCTGCACCAAGTGCATGGTATCATCCACTTGTTGAAGTATCGCCCGCTGCCGCTGGTTTTATGCTTTCTTTTCTGTCTTTTCGGGTGCAGCAAAGCATTGCAAAAGATTTTGCAGTGCAATTATTGACAAACGATAATTCATGTGGTACGCTGATGATAGTAAAATTATTGTTTTATTATAATTTTACTTTTGATTTTTGGTTTGCAGAATGATAAATTAAATCAAGGTCAATACCGCATAATTCCCGCCTTGCGGCTTAAGCACCGCTCCGGCAGCTGCGGCA
>OGZF01001438.1_pt1 | contig 14547 bp, 13 predicted proteins | sample 1576771 | NCBI WGS metagenome assembly OGZF01 (sample SAMEA3541536, study PRJEB24748) | human gut metagenome | biome: human gut; feature: human-associated habitat; material: faeces | place: China | collected 2012
ACCTCCGTAACGGTCTCGGAAAGCGGAGTACGGACGACGTTCCCGCCAAACCCGACATAACGGCCGTTATCGGCTCTTTTTGCTCATTCAGAAACGTCCGGAAAACCGACTGAATCAGATTTCAAACACAGTTTTTAAGTCACGAGCAAGCAAAGCGTTCATGGAAAACCTGTGAAGAATACCCCCAAAGTAGGTGACGGGGGCTGGGTGTGTCTGAGGGGGATGCAAAAATCGACCTTGGCAGGTGATGAACGGGATTGGGTAACTCCTGCGCGGTTTGGGTTGCTCTTGAGAGACACCAATTCGGGGTTCATTTGGAGGGAAAGGACGGGACTCGCGTGCCGACTACAGGTCGATTGATTGCAGAAAGAGCCGATAACGGCCGTTACGTCGGTTTGGTTAGTGGTCGGACTATGCAATCCTCTGCCCTGCATAACGCTTGTGGCACGATTCCGGCACTCTGAATAACTAAGGGGTGACCGGTGATGGTTAATATCGCGATGATAGGCCATAAGCGCATTCCTTCTCGTGAAGGCGGCATTGAGATCGTTGTAGATGAACTAGCTACGCGTATGGCCGCAAAGGGGCATAAGGTCATCGCATACAATCGCAAGGGACATAATGTTGCGGGCGCCGAATTCGATGGAAACGTTCATTCTGCAAATAAGCCCTTTGTATATAACGGCGTGCGTGTTGTTCCAGTGCCGACTTTCGAAGCGAAAGGTTTGGCGGCGTTGACCTCCTCATTCTTTGCGACGCTGAAAGCCATTGCGGCCAAACCGGACGTGATCCACTATCATGCCGAAGGTCCCTGCGTCATGCTGCGTCTGGCGCATTGGGCGGGCATTCGCACGGTAGCGACCATTCACGGTCTTGACTGGCAGCGTGCCAAATGGGGCAAGTTCGCTTCCACATATCTCAAGTTCGGAGAACGTACCGCAGCGAAATACGCGGATGAAATCATAGTGCTCAGCGAAAGCATGCGGCAGTATTTTCAAGAAAAATATGGTCGCAGCACACATTTCATTCCCAATGGCATCGAATATGGTGAGCCGGTTTCGGCGCAGGAAATTACCGAAAAATATGGTCTTCACAAGAATGACTACGTACTGTTTCTCGGGCGTATTGTTCCCGAGAAAGGCGTGCATTACCTTATCGAGGCGTTCAACAAGCTGAATACGAACAAAAAGCTTGTCATCGCTGGAGGCGCTTCCGACTCCAACGAGTATTACCAGCATATTCAGCAGATGGCTAATCAGGATTCTCGTGTTATTTTGACCGGATTCATACAAGGGCAGGCACTCAAAGAGCTCTATAGCAATGCTTATATTTATGTGCTCCCAAGCGACTTGGAGGGCATGCCGATGAGTCTGCTGGAAGCCATGAGTTACGGTAACTGCTGCCTTACATCCGACATTCCGGAATGTGCGGAGGTAGTGGAAGGGCACGCAGCGACATTCCAGCATGGTTCTGTTGAATCCCTGCGGGAAAAACTTCAGGAATTGCTCGAAAACGATGATCTTGTACAACGTTACAAGGCAAATGCTGCAGATTACATCGTCAGCAAATATAGCTGGGATGACGTCACCGATCAAACACTGAACCTGTATGGGGGAGAGTGAGCATGCGAATTCTCCTAGTGAACAAATATTTCTATCGTAAAGGCGGTGCGGAAACCTATTTCTTCGCGTTAGCTGAAGGATTACGCGCGCTCGGTCATGAGGTTGCATTCTTTTCCATGCAGCACCCGAATAACGAGTCAAGTTATTGGAGTAAATACTTCGTTTCCGAAAAGGATTATGTGGGGGATATTTCCGCTTTCAAGAAGGTTCAGGAAGCCTCCACGCTGATTTACTCTTTTGAAGCGAGACGCAAGTTCGAGGCGTTGCTAGAGGAGTTCAAGCCAGATGTGATCCACATGAACAATGTGCATCGCCAGCTGACGCTTTCGATTCTTGATGCACCGTATTTGAAGAAACATCATGTGCCGGTGGTGTATACGGCGCATGACTATATTCTTGTTTGCCCCGCATACACTATGGTCAACGGGCATGGAGAAGTGTGCGACGCTTGCTTGGATAAACATTTCATGCATGCTGTGAAGAACGTGTGTGTGAAAGGTTCCCGTACCAAGAGCGCCTTGGCCACCATGGAGGCCGAATTCCTGAAATTCCACCATGCGTATAGCAAAATAGATCTGATTATTGCGCCATCGCAGTTCATGAAGAGCAAGCTCGATGAAGGTGGCTTCGCCAGCAAGATTGTTGCGATGCAGAACTTCCTGACTGATTCGCAGATAGCGATGGGCGCTCGTGTGGCGAACACGCACAAATTTGAGGACGCGCAGGCTGGGGCACGGCCGTATTTCCTGTTCTTCGGTCGCCTTTCCAAAGAGAAGGGCATCTTTACCTTGGTGAAAGCGTTTCTGCAGGCCGCAGGGCTTGGCAAGGGCGCTGGCTCGGAAACCGGTGCCGGTGCTGGTCATAATGAGGTTTTGCCAGATACATGGGATTTGCACATCGTCGGTGGCGGCCCGGAACGTGAGGCGATCGAGCGGCTGATCGCCTCCGCCGGCCCGCAGGCCGAGTCCCGCATTCACCTTTTGGGGTACAAGAATGGTGAGGATCTGCAGCGGGAAGTCGGCAACGCCCGTTTCAGCGTGCTGAGCTCCGAATGGCGGGAGAACATGCCGTACTCCGGCTTGGAATCCTTGGCCGCTCAGACGCCGATCATCGGTGCACGCATCGGCGGCATCCCCGAGCTGGTGGAGGAAGACAAAACTGGCTTTACTTTCGAATCCGGAAACATCGCGGATTTGAAAGATTGTCTGCTTAAAGCCGCCGCGGTTGATGAAGATATCTATGGCACTATGCAGCGCCGGTGTATTAAGTACGTCACGCTGCGTTGTGGACAGCAGGCATATGCGGAGCAGCTGGTTGATCGGTATGCAAAGCTTTTGAATTCAGGTAAGAACGGTAACTGATATGAAGATTTTGTACATTGCATATGCGAGCTCGCCTTATGGCGGTAGTGAGGAAGCCGTAGGCTGGAACCTTCCTTTGGCGATGAGCCAGAACCTCGATAATGACGTGCATTTGATTACCAAGATCGAGCAGAAGGAAGCCATTGAAGATTATTCTTCAAAGCATCCCGAACTCCGACTTCATGTGTATTACTGTGATATCCCTTCGTTCTATAAGAAGGTTTACAAGGGATATCTCTATCCAGGACGTCATGGTATCTGGCTGAAACGTGTCGCTCCAATGGTCCACGATCTTGATGGACGATATCATTTCGACGTCATTCATCAGATAGCGCCTGTCGAATTCCGCTCTTTGATCAATCTTGGTAAGACAGATGCGGTGAAGATTTCGGGGCCACAGGGCGGCGCTGAATATGCGCCAAAACCACTTGACAGGTACCTTCGATCTGTTGCGTTGTTTGAAGCAGTGCGTCGCTGCTCCAATTGGATTATCATTCATAAGCCCTCTTTCCGCAAAGCGTATCGTTCGTTTGATATGCATTTGTTCGCGAATGAGGAGAGCAAGCAGTATTTTATTGACCATGGTATTGATGCCCGGAATGACATCGTTAAAACCGAAGTGGGATGTTGGCCTGAGGCTTGGAAAGACCATCAACGTGAAAGCCATGCAATACCGCATGTTCTTTATGTGGGTCGGTATATTCCACGTAAAGGAGTTGAGCTACTGCTAGATGCTTGCACTTTGCTGAAGGATCAGGGATTCACCAAGTATGAGTTGCGAATGTGTGGATGGGGCCATTTAGAACAGAAACTTCGTGATGAAGTTGCTCAACGAGGACTGGATAATGTTACCGTGTTAGGCAAAATTCCCTACACGGAAATGGCGGAGCAGTATGCATGGGCCGATTTCTTTGTGATGCCGAGTGTGCGTGAAGCAACGGGTGTAGTTCTTGCTGAGGCTATGCAAAATGGATTAGGAGTCGTTACTTTTAATCAGGCCGGAGCCACAATCGCTTTGAATGATAAGGTCTGCAATTACGTCAAGACTCGAGATGGGGCGAAGGGCTTCGCTCAGGCGATGCGTGAGTGGTCCGAGCATCCCGAAATGCGTCCCGATATGCAGACTTTCAAAGCATGCTTTGAAAGTCTGACCTGGCCTCGCAGAGCAGAGTACTACATGCGTCTGTATGAAAAGCTTATCAACGGCAAGCATGAGGAGAAGGCGTGAGCGAACCGAAAGTCAGCGTGGTTATTCCCATGTATAACGTGGAGAAGTACCTCGATACATGCGTGCAAAGCGTGCGGAAGCAGACTCTGCAGAATATTGAGATCATTCTTGTGGATGACGGTTCACCGGATCGCTGTGGCGACATGGCTGAAGAATACGCCAAGCAGGATTTACGAATCAGGGTTGTGCATCGCGAGAATGGTGGGCTGGGGCCGGCTCGTAACAGTGGCATGGAAGTCGCGACAGGGGAGTACATCGGATTCGTTGACTCTGATGATTGGATCGAGCCGCAGATGTTTGAAGAGCTCTATAATGCTGCGACCCAACACAATGCCGATATCTGTTTTTCGGGTATGCAATGCATGGTTGATGGTGCAAAAGGAGACAGGAATGTGAATCCTTTCGCTGACCAGGTGCTCACTGGACAAGAAGAGATTTTCCGATTGCGTCGTTCCTTTTACGGTCCGTTGCCAAATCGGCAGAAGTGGGATCCGGTGCCGGTATCGGTATGGACCGCGGTGTATAGGCGCTCGCTGATTGTGAACAACAATCTTCGGTTCCGTAATATTCGTTCGGAAGACAAGTTCTTCAATACCGAAGCTTGTAAAGCGGCGTCAGTCATTACCGCGATTGGAGAGACCCGATACAACTATCGTTGTGATGGTCAAAGTTCGATAACGCGAACATTCTCGGAGCGTATGGTCGATTCATATTTGGAACTGTTCCGTGAATTGCTCACCATGGCTGGTAGTGAGAATCCAACGTATCGGAATGAATGTCTTCTGCGTGCCAGACGCGGTGTTATCGATTACACACGTGTGGCTTGTCAGACCATAGCCGGATCCCGCATATCACAAGTTCAAAAATCGAGAGCGATGCGGAAGATGGTTGATGATGTTTCCGTATGCGTTTCCGTTATTGGCTATCCGTTCTGGAAACTGCCTATTCCCCAAGCGGTGTTCGCGGGATTGCTGCGTATGAAGGCAACGTGGCTTATGCTATCATTGGCCGGTCTGAAAGTTGCGCTATGAACTCTGAAGCTATGTTGAAAACTGCGGGGCATAGTAGACGCAAAGGGCTATTGCGCACTCCATTGAATGCGCGTTTTGGCGTCTTCTTCATTTTGTTCTACTCCATTGCGATGGAGGCGTTGATTGAGAACCTCCATTTACCGGGAACCATCCGATATCTTAATGATGTAGTGCTGATTGCCGTAATATTTGGAATTCAGGGTCGGTTCCTGCCAATTCTGCGCAAAGAACATTCCTATATGCTCTGGGGCGCGGTATGCGCATTGTTCGTCATGGATATCTTTACAGCGGTCATTAATCTTGTTTCGCCGTTACTGGTGATGTGGGCCGTACGTAATACGTTTCGTGGACTCATTTACCTGTTTTGCGTGATTGCTGTGCTTCATGTGGAAGACATGACGAAGCTGTTCCACGTCCTATTGGGGCTGCAACTCCCTAATCTTCTTTTGGCGATCTATCAATCTTTGGTGACGAGCGGTGGCAATCCTGATTTCGTACATGGGCTCTTCGCTAACGGTGCCGGTGCAAACACGTTCAGCGCTGTGCTGTTCGCATATTATTTGAATGCATATCTGAATGGGCGTGAACCGGTATGGACTGTCGCATTCGTCGCGGTGACTTCAATTATGATTGCCGCGATGGCTGAGGAGAAAACCTTCTTCCTGTATTTCATCGTGATTTTCGTTCTTTCCATATTGATTTCACGGTGGTCTCTCAAGACATTGTGCTTCATTGCTGTGGCATTTATCGCAGGAATCTTCCTGGTTCAGTATATTGCCATAGTTATGCCAGACATTCTTGAGTTTCTGACTGATTGGAATACCAGCAAAACATATCTTACCGCTACATGGGCGGATAGCTACGGTATTCCCCGTCTGGGAGCGTTCACTTTCATTGCTAAGAATTTCTTCAATAATGATTTTGCGACTTCGTTGTTTGGCTTTGGTTTTGGAAGTGCTGAGCACTCCCAGTTTGCTTTCTTGGATTCCCCATTCTATTTGAGATATGGCGAGTTGAGTTACCGCTCCTTCACACATCAATGGACTTTCATAGAAACCGGCTATATAGGCTTCGGCCTTTTCGTACTTGTGTTCATAATTGCATTGATCTGTTTGTGTAAGCAGCGTTGGATATACAGAAAGTATGATGCCGTCCTGAATCTGACAGGCATCTGCATGTGTGTGGTCTGCATTATCTCTATGTGGAGTAATGCAACGTTGAAACTTGATGCGTCATATATCCCATGCTTTGGCGTGGCCATAGGCTTTTTGACCCGTAAAGGCTTTGGTGACGTTCCCAATGAAAAGAGTGAAACAGTATGAAGCAAGGACTGCTTTCGGTAATCATTCCTGTTTACAACGCCGAGCCATACCTCGCAAAGTGCATAGACAGCGTGCTGTCGCAAGATGTGCCGTTGGAGGTTTTGCTGATTGATGATGGCTCAATTGATGGAAGCGCGAACGTGTGCAAGCGTTATGCCGAGCGTGACACAAGGATTCGATACTTTCGCAAAGAGAATGGCGGCGTATCATCGGCACGCAATGTCGGCTTGGACAATATGCTCGGTGAATTCGTTACTTTTGTCGATAGCGATGACCAAGTCATTAGTGGTTCGTATCAAACAATGCTCAACGAATTTGCCGACTCAGCGACTGACCTTGTTTGCTGCGGCATCGTGCGCCAGAACGAACAGGGGCAAATTGTTGACCGCTATGGTATTTTGCCGGGACGGGCTGCAATGACTCCAATCGAGGCGATGGACTCATGCTTGGCTTCAGATGGTCCGGTGGGGTTCACGGTATATGCCAAGATTTTCCGGACTTCACTGTTCTCGGGAACAACCCCAATTCGATTCCCCGAAGGTCAATTGATGGAAGAAGCCTATATTCTTCCGCATGTCTTCGTTAGATGTCGGAATATTGTTCACATAGGTGAAGCAGGTTATATATATGCCCTTCGGTCTGACAGTTATACCACCAAACCGTTGAGTAAAGAATGCTATGCCATTTACGATACAGCCGAGAGATATGAGGCGGAACTGCCGTCGCTGTTTCCTCGATTCGATATGCGCTTTCTGTTCAGATGGCGGGTGGAAAGCTGTACCAATATTTATAGGACAGCATTGAAGCAACAAAACGTTATTGATCCCAAGGTTTTCGAACGCATCAGACGGGAATTCAGTAGGATTTTTCGTAAAGGGCTGTTTGCCTCATCGATTTCATTGCGAACGAAATTACTGATGGTGGATACGGTGAGTCGTTTCTTCCTATTGAGGCAGAACACAAAACAACACGTACGGCGAGGAGGCGCCCGATGAAAAAACAATGTGTATTGATTCTTCCCTATTTTGGTAAGTTCAATAATTATTTTCCACTGTTCCTTCGTTCATGTGCCGCGAATCCGTCATATGATTTTCTGATTTTTACGGATTCCATGGAATCATACCAGTACCCCTCCAATGTGCATGTGGTGCCAATGACTTTGGAGGAGTTTAAGGCCAACGCCAAGAAAAAACTAGGGTTTGATGTGTGCATCCCTCAGCCATACAAGCTTTGTGATTTCAAGCCGGCATATGGTTTCCTCTTTGAAGATTACATTCAAGACTACGAATATTGGGGGCATTGCGATTGTGATCTTGTTTTCGGTGATTTGGAGACGTTGCTGACTCCGATTCTTAAAGAAGGATACGATAAGGTTTTTGCCGTTGGTCATTTGACGATCTACCGTAATACAGTTGAAAACAACCGGCGCTTCATGAAACCGTTGCATGGGCGTGATATTTACAAAGAGGCATTCACTACAAGCAAGATATACGTGTTCGATGAGAATGTGCAATGTTGGATGAATCCGGATCGCTTGAATGTCCATCTTCTCTTCAGAGAAGATGGAGCCAAGTTGTATGAAAAAGACCTGTCTTTCAATGTCGACACAAGGAGTGCGAAGATTAAGCGCACTGTATATGACTCGAATATGCAAAGCTTTCATGAAGGCGAGAGCTATGATTTGACGCGGTACTACTGGTGTGATAAAGGCATCGTCTCTGTCTCATGGGACAAGGATAGTCGTACGGCGGTGATTCGGCCTTATCTATATATGCATTTGCAGTCGCGGAAAATGCATGATCCTGTGCCTTCATCTTCGATAGTGGAAATACGGCCTGACAGATTCGTTGCGGTAAATAGTCTGCCGATATCTAGAAATGAACTTGATGGACGATGGTTTAATATATTCAATCTGTTCTGGATTGATATATATCTCAAGAAGATACAGAAGAAAATAAGTAATTTGATGAAAGTTAAACGATGATTCGTAATTTATTAAGACGTTTCGTTTTAAAAGAAAGAGCTAGTTCGCAGGATTTTATTAATTTCTGGAAAAAACAAGGTGCCAGAATTGGTGAGGGGACATACTTCTTTGACCCAAGGAGCAATTGTTTAGGTATCAATAATCCCTGCAACTTGACTATTGGGCGTAATGTGCAGGTTACGCACGGTGTTGTGATCGCCGATCATGGATACGATTGGAGTGTTCTGAAAGGAGCATACGGTGAGGTCCTCGGCAATACTGGTCAGATTTCCATTGGTGACAATGTTTTTATTGGCATGAATGCGATTATTCTCAAGAATGTTCACATCGGGAATAATGTCATTATTGGTGCGGGGTCGGTAGTCACGCATGATATACCAGATGATTCTGTCGCTGCAGGGAATCCTTGTCGAGTTCTTATGTCCCTTTCCGTGTACAGGGAAAAAAGGACGAATGCTCAGTTAGAAGAAGCAGTCAATTTGTTTGACGCTTATGTTAAAACCCATCCTGGTGAAATTCCAGATAAGGAATTTTTTAGAGAATATTTTTGGCTGTTTGAACGACCTGATGAAGAAGGTCGAGTAAGCTGTGCGGAGTTCGACCGCGTAATGCACTTTGTAGATGGAAGTTACGACCTTTCCGCTAAGGTTTTCAGTGAAAGCAAGCGGTTATTCAATAGCTTTGAAGATTTTGTTAAGTATTGTCAAGCGAAAAAAACTGAAGAATAATATAAATTTGTTGTAAGATATTGAATGATGATCTAGTCCGATAAATTCTTTTTCATTTTTAAGGAAACAGGACTTCGTGAATTGGAATTAATCAAATATAAAGGATGGGACAATGTCAAGACATAAACGAAAGTCGATTAAAGTAAATTTTATAATGAACGCTTTTTTGACATGTTCTAATTTTATTTTTCCTTTAATCACTTTCCCGTATGTCTCTCGAGTCCTTCTAGCAGATGGAAACGGCAAAATCAATTTTGCTACCGCGATAATCAACTATTTTGTGCTGTTCGCTTCTCTAGGAATGCCTTTGTATGGAGTTCGTACGTGTGCGATTGTACGGGACGACAGGAAGAAATTGTCTCGCACAGTCAAGGAATTGTTCACCATCAGCATGGTGGCCACGGCTTTGTCGTTGGTCGTTTTGCTTGTGATGATCGGAATTGTACCGAAATTCCAAGAATACAGAGGATTGCTGCTGGTTCTGTCTAGTAATATCTGGCTTCAGGCGCTTGGGATGGACTGGCTGTATCAGGCGCTGGAAGAATACTCCTACATCACAGTGCGTTCGGTTGCATTCAAAATTGTTGGAATCATTCTGATGTTCATGTTCGTTCATGAACATGGCGATTATGTGGTTTATGCGGTTATAACAGTTCTTGGCGGAAATGGCTCAATGGTTTTGAATTATCTCCGATCCTTCAAACTTGTGGATCGAGTGTCTCTTCGCGAATGTAATTTGCGTCAGCATGTGAAGCCGCTCTTTGGCTTGTTCCTATTATCTGCGGCATGGTCATTATATGCGAATATGGATACTGCAATGCTGGGTTTCCTGAGCAATGACACGCAGAATGGATATTTCGGCGCGTCCGTCAAGATAAAGCAGATGCTTATTGCCTGCATCTCGGCATTGGGCACGGTTTTGCTTCCACGCTTGGCGAATTATTTCGGCAATGGGAGAACCCGAGAGTTTTATGATCTACTCAAGAAAGATAGTTCATTTATTATGGTCGCTGGATTTTATGTGGTGGTGTTCTGTATTTTTGATGCGGATGAGATCATCCGCTTCCTGTCGGGTGACACGTATGAACCTGCCGTACCGGCGATGAGAGTGATTATGCTGGCGGTTTTCTTCAGCGCGCTTTATACGATGCTCAGCAATAATGTTTTGGTTCCTCAAGGGAAAGAGCGTATTCCTACATTAGCTACTGTAATCGGACTGGCTTCGTTGACAGCTCTGGAAATTGTACTTATCCCGCCGTTGGGTGCTGTAGGCGCGGCCATTGGTACGACGGTAGGCGAGGCCGTGGGCGCTTTGGTATTATGCTTCTACTTGCGGCATGATCTTTCCAAGATGTTTAGCGGGGAGAACATCTTGAAATGCATAGCTGCTTCTGTTGTTGCCTCCTGCGTTTTATTACCGGTGAGGAGTCTTATTCCCGATGGTAGTCTTTTCGTCCGATTGCTGTTGCAGGGGTCTGTTTTCACGATTGTGTACTTCGCTGCCTTGATATTGATGCGAGAAAAATTCACAACGATAGTTATTCTGAGTAGACTTCAAAAAAAGTAATGCTTGCATAATATATACTATATTTTCAATAATTTGTTAGTGTAAATAAAGTTGTTAGGAGATTATATGTCCAAAACGATGATGGCGGAAAGTAATCCGCTTATTAGCGTTATTATACCTGTTTATAACGTAGCTAAATATGTACGACGCTGTATTGAATCTGTGGAACGACAGACATATCAGTCATTGGAAGTGATTCTTGTCGATGACGGATCTACCGATGACTCCGGAAAAATTTGTGATGAACTTGAGGATGAATTTGATAATATTACTGTATTCCATACAGCTAATTCAGGATTATCGGCAGCTAGAAATTTCGGAATGAATCATATTTCAGGGGATTATGTTGTTTTTGTTGATTCTGATGATGCAATTGGTATGTGGCATATTGCTCATTTGTATGAGACTTTGAAGAATTATAATACGCATATTGCTGTTACTGGGTATACTGAGGTGGAAGAATCAAACATTTCATTAAAGAGGAATGATGACTTGGATTCCTCTTTTATTACATCCGTAATGGAAGCGGATGAGGCAATAAATGAATCAGTGAAGCTTAACGGGGACTTTGCTTCCCACGCTTGGGGGAAAATTTATGATAAAAAGATGTTTCCTTTTCTGGTTTTTCCGGAAGGAGTCACGTTCGAAGATCAATATGTTGCTTACAAAGTGTTTTATAACTCCGGAAATGTCGCATATGAATCAGCAAATGATTATTTGTATACGGTAAAACGTAGCTCAAGTATTTCTGAAAGTGATATGACAGGACGGCAGAATTTTTTCAGGGCATTAGAAGAGGAATTGTACTTCACAAAGGAAAATGTTCCTTCGAGTTTTAATTGTGTGTATGCACGATACGCCATGGCTTTGATGGATGCCTATATCGAATCTGTCGCATCAGGGTTACCTGACAAAAGATTATGGAAGTTGATAACCGATAATCGTGCTAATATTATATCTGGAAAAGATAAATCAATTTTCAATAGATACATTTTGAAATATAAGTTAACTTTTTTGAGTGAATCTCTTTTCAACATAATTATTAGAAAAGCAAGTAAATAAAGAATGGAGTGAATCTAAGATTAATGAATCAGCTATGCCGTTGGTGTCGATTGGCATGCCATGCTATAACGTTTCTGCGGATGTTGAACGTGTGATTCGGAGTATTCAGGACGGTCTGTATTCTAATTGGGAACTTGTCTGTGTCGACGATGGTTCCACGAATTCAACTCCCTGAAATTTTGAATCGCATTGCCTCTTGTGATGCGCGTGTTAAAGTGTACCGGTAGCATAATGGGGGGTGTCTCCAAGGCTCGTAATTTGTGTATTGAGCATGTATATGCATGGAAAATATTTGGCATGGGTTGATCCTGATGATACGGTCGAGCCGGACTTTTTATACAGAGTTATTTCCCTTATGGAGAATGAATGGGCCGACTATTGCGTCATGACATACCGTCAAAAAACTTGCGCAGAATGCAACACAATGGCAGACGGTTCATTCTTTGGGTAAGGGGCTGCGGACGTTGTGTAGCGCGAATGGCAGACGACAGCGCAAGTGACGGCGGATAACGTCCGTTTTCTTGTGCACTTTGGGTTTTATAGTCTCTGAGGTGGAGAGACACGGCCTGTCGGGTGCGATTTTTAGTCGCCGAACCATTCAGAGGACGGGATCATGCCCGATATGATTCCACAGGTCGGCCGGTCGAGCCTGGTCCGGGGCATGTGCCGGTCGATCTGTATAATGTTCTCAGGCATGGTTTCGTCTTCTGGTTTCCAATCGCGGTTTTTCGTTTTGGCGAATGAAAGAACCGTACACAGGACGCGGGGCTTTGCCTTTCACGTCAGGCCTGAAAACCCAAAATGCGCAAGAATCCGGACGTTATATCCAATGTAGGTAGTGTGAGACAAAATGTGCTTCGAAGATCTTTGGCCGTTGGCTCCATAAATGAACTGCACTTCAAAAACTGAATTGCGTCCTGATTGTCGTATTCTGATTGCTGAACCGAACTTGGGTTTGGCGATTGCGGGTGCGGTTTCGTGCCTGCACAAGTCCCATTTTCTGTCTGCACAACTCCCGAAATGGCCGCAAACGAGGTTGTGTAGATGGGAAGACGGAGCGAAGCCTTCATGAAGACAAAAACGGATTCGAATGGGCGGTATGATGGGGTGGACTGACTTCCGATTTGATGAATTAGGTTGGGGAAAACCCGGATTCGCGTGTATCTCGACTATATACGGCAGTCGTATGTGGCAAAAGACCTGAAAACGTACCCCGAACTAGCTGTTCCCAAAGAAGCTGTACCATGCATAAGCGAGAAGTCTCATGTTAAGAAGCCAAATCTGCCATATATAACGCAGATATAGGTTGCAAGATGGTGGTGTCAGAAGGCCGCGTGCCTTTTAGTCATGACTATTTTATTAATCACTCTGCTCCTGCTCATAATTTTGCATCATGTTCGCAAAGCTCTTCCGGTTCAATACAACTGTCAACAGACTTCTTTTCGGAGGTTGGAGAACTGAGATGTTTTCCGTTCTTCAACCTCGAGTTGAGCATAGTGAACAACACGCTCAACTTGTCGTATGAAAGCTTCTTCAGAAACGATCACTGCGGGCAGCAGCCTTCTTCATGTCATCGTCAGTGAATTCACCCCGGAGCTTCTGTGACGTCTTTTGCATAAACAAAGTGTATTTGAGCCAATGCATACTTCTGATTGTCTTGAAAAACATCATCAATACTGAGTACAAGGAAACCGCTATAGCTACTCTTGCATACTCCTTATAGATGTACAGCGAGATAAGCGGAAGAACTGCTGTAACCATTGTCCAGACAATGATGCTTGACCAGTTTCTAGATAATTCACCAGAATACTTGGCTATCACATATTTCATTCGTTCCGAACCAGACTGATATACCATGGACCAAATAAAGGTGGCCGCAGCCATAAGAAGTCCAGAAACAGAAGACAAGGAAGTAAACAATTCTGTGCAGGGCTCTTCGAAATCAAAGGTACGGCACCCCGACATATACCAAGACACGCTGACTACCAATGATGCAACGGCGTCGACGAATGGGTGTGCCGCAATGCCATTCGCAATGGAAGACGCAGGTGTATCTGGAGCATTCTTTGTTTTCTTCATGTTTCTATGACTGTCTTTCCCGTGTTATCCGATACAAGTTTTCCTCTTGCTGCTTGCAAACGGTCACGAGATGTTTTATAAGATTCGTAAACTGATGCGTTTCGCCTTTTGAAATGATGATTTCTTCCTGTTCCGTAACCGGATGCTCGACAAGATTGAGCTCAAGTAATTTATTGGCAAGGTCAACGCCGCTAACACTCATTTTCTTTCCCTGACCAGCCACGAATGGAACGAAGTCAGAGACCAATGATTTAAATTTTCTCCTCGGCATTGAAAAAACAGAATCATTCGAAATGGATATTTTGACATCAACATCAATATCCGCTCCGATTTCACTAGCCAACTTCTGGCAATACTCTCCGGCAGTGCCGCCCTCGTTGGGAATTGAAGACAATGTCTGCTTTGTCGTAAATTTTGCGTGCAGAGAAGATAATCCCTTAACCTCTTCTCTGAATCTTTCTAAACTGTCAACTGTGACAACAGGAGCAACGTTCCACTTCATTCCTGTTTCAGGAGGCCAATACCTTGCAAGAGCTCTTTCAAGAGGAGACACGCTACGGCTC
>OGZF01001443.1_pt1 | contig 14509 bp, 8 predicted proteins | sample 1576771 | NCBI WGS metagenome assembly OGZF01 (sample SAMEA3541536, study PRJEB24748) | human gut metagenome | biome: human gut; feature: human-associated habitat; material: faeces | place: China | collected 2012
AGCAGCACGCAGCAAAAGCTCCTACCTGTACGGAACCCGGCTGGGATGCTTACGACACCTGCTCCCGCTGCAACTATACCACTTATCAAGAAATCCCCGCGCTGAACCATAATTTGGTGCGTCATGACGCGCAAGCCCCCACCTGCACGGAAAAGGGCTGGGATGCTTACGACACCTGTTCCCGCTGCAACTATACCACTTATCAAGAAATCCCCGCGCTGAACCATAATTTGGTGCGTCATGACGCGCAAGCCCCCACCTGCACCGAAATCGGCTGGGACGCTTACGACACCTGTTCCCGTTGTGACTATACCACCTATGCGGAGCTGTCCGCGCTGAACCATGATTATCAGGCTGTTACCGTAGAGCCTACCTGTGAAACAGACGGCTATACTGTTTTTACCTGCTCCCGCTGCAAAGACAGCTACACCGCAGACCCGACCGATAAGCTGGGACACCAGTTCGGTGCATGGTCCCCGAACGAAACCGGCTCTCAGAGCGCCGGTTGCCTGCGGCAGGGCTGCGCGCACATCGGCAGCACCGATTGCCGGAAGTTTACTTTCCGCACTGCGGAAGGCGAAACGCTGACCTTCTGCCCCGTGTGCGGGCAGGCAGAAAACGCCGCGCAGCTGGAAAAGATCGAAGCCGCAACGGCGTGGACTATCAGCGGCAGTCTTTCTGCGGAGGATGTGACCGCACGGACGAACGGGGAATACCTGAGTGTGGCATTTGAGACTGCCGGCAGCCTGACGCAGCCCACCGGCCTGGTAAGGCTCGCGCTGCCCGCCGGACTGCTGGAAGGCAAAAAGCTTGTGCGCATTGCTCCGGACGGCACGCAGACGGAGCTGCCTTTTGAAGCAAAGAACGGCAAACTCATCTTTACGCTGGATTTTGCAAACAGCGAGCTTCCCGTAATGCTCTTCCGCCTGCTCCCCCAGACCGCCGCCCTCTGAATGCTTTTACAGCGGCACAAACAATAAAACGCAAAATGCCCGCCCACCTGTGGGAAACCACGGTGGGCGGGCATTCTTTTGTGCCTTTTGGGGCATAAAAATACCCCCGGAGGATGCAGCGTTTTTTACGCTGTCTACTCGGTGGTCATTTCCATCGTGCTGTCGCTGTTCTGGCCTGTGGTGCAGACCGGCATCAATAACTTCGGCATCTGGATCGCCAACTCTTCCGAGACTTCTCCCATTCTGGCTCCGTTCATCTATGGTACGCTGGAGCGTCTGCTGCTGCCCTTTGTTGCGGAGTGCCCCTTGGCAAACCCGGCGGGATTGCGCTATAATAGAGCCGTAACAGTTCCACAAAGGTGTGGTAAGGGAGGTGTGGTCATGATCCGGGTGGCGATCGTAGAGGACGACGCGGAGGTACAGGGGGTATTGCAGGAGTATGTCCGGCGGTATACCCGGCAGTACGGGACAGAGTTTGAAGTGACGGTCTTTGCGGACGGGGTGGATATTCTGGAGGATTACCGCGCGGTCTACGATATTATTTTTCTGGATGTGGAGATGAAGCATCTGGACGGCATGACCACGGCAGAGCGCATCCGGCAGATGGATGCAGACGTCATCCTGATCTTCATCACCAATATGGCGCAGTACGCCATCCGGGGCTACTCGGTGGGAGCGCTGGACTATGTGCTGAAGCCGGTGCCCTACTTTGCCTTTTCGCAGCAGCTGCTCAAGGCGGTTGCCCGGCTGGAAAAGCGGGCAAAGCGCTACCTGACCGTGCCGGTGGAGGGCGGGCTGCGCCGGCTGGACACCGCAAGCATCTATTATCTGGAAAGCGAGGGTCACCGGGTGCACTTTTACACCGACGAGGGCGATTTTTCCGCCCCCGGCGCCCTCAAGGCCTTTGAGGAAAAGCTGGCAGACTGCCCCTTTGCCCGCTGCAACAGCGGCTACCTTGTCAATCTGGCACAGGTGCGGGAGCTGCGGCAGAGCACCGTGCAGGTGGGCCCCTGCGAGCTGCAGGTCAGCCGCCCCAAACGTAAGGCTTTTCTTGCCGCACTGACCGACTACATCGGAGGTGAGGGCTCATGACCGCGCTGCCGGATATCCCCCGGCTGTACACCGCCCTTGCCGAGTGTCTGGCGGTGCTGCTGTTCACCCCGGCGCTTGCGCCCCGCTTTTCCAAGGCGGTCACCGGGGGCATCACCCTGCTGTGGGCGGCGGTGCTGTCGGCCTTTCTGGAGCTGACGGGCAATGTGCCCGGCGGGCTCTGGATCCCCTGCATGGCAGCGGCCATCGGGCTTTCTTACTTATATTTATGGGGTGTGTGGAGCATCACCCTGCTGGAAGCCGGGTATCACTGCGCCCGGGCGTTTATTCTGGCAGAGCTTGCCGCCAGCGTGGAGTGGCAGCTGCACTGCGCCCTCTGGCCCGCCCGCGGCCCATGGGAGCCGCTGTCTTTGCTGCTGCTGGCGCTGGTGTATGGGACGCTGTTCGGCATTATGTGCTATCTGCAGCACCGCCGTCCCCAGCCCGCCGGGCACTTACAGATCGGCGGCAGCGCCGCCCTGACGGCGGTCATGTTGGCGCTGACTGCCTTTGCGGTGAGCAATCTGGGCTTTCTGCCCGGCAGCGAGATCAACATGAGCATTTTTTCCATCCGCACACTGGTGGATTTTTCCGGCGTGCTGATCTTATCTGTGCAGCACGAGCAGCTGCAGGAGAACGCTTTGCACAGCGAGCTTGCCGCCATGGACGAGGTGTTGCACCGCCAGTACGAGCAGTACAAGCGCAGCAAGGAGGGCATCAACCTCATCAACCGGCGGTACCATGAACTGAAAGTCCAGCTTGCCCGCATCCGGGAGGAGCAGGACCAGACCAAGCAGAACGCCGCCATTGCTGCCATGGAGCAGAACATCCGCCAGTACGAGGCCGAGAACAAGACCGGCAACCCGGTGCTGGATACCCTGCTCACCGCCAAGACCATGGAATGCCAGCAGGAGAACATTACCATCACCAGTGTAGCGGACGGCAGGATGCTGGGCTTTCTCACCATCCGGGAGCTGTGCACCATTGTGGGCGTGGCGCTGGACAACGCCATTGCCGCCGTGCGCGCCGAACCGGACCCCGAAAAGCGGCTCATCAAGGTGGCGGTGTACAGTCAGGGCGGTTTTGCCATGCTGCGGTTCGAGCATTATACAGAAGCCGCCCCCGCACTGGATGCGGACGGTCTGCCGCAGCAGGGGTCGGACCTGAAAAGCGTCCGCACCACCGTCGGGCAGCACGGCGGCAGCATGACGCTGCACTGGGAAAACAACTGGTGCACCCTGCGGATCTTATTTCCGCTGCCCAAAAACAAATAATTTTTACGGCAGGTATCCCCTGCCGTTTTTTTGTTGTCTGGCAGGGTGCACAAATAAAGTTGGATGAAATTTGTGTATTAGCACAATAAAATTTGAAACCTTATTGTAACTTTTGCAAACTGTGTATCCAAAACGACAGATTGTGCAAAAGATGATAACGATGCGCAAATATCCGTTATAATGGGTCACAGTTGGGTACGGCCCAAAAAATATAAAAGAATATGGAGGAGACAACACAATGAAGCGCGATCCGAACAACAAAAAGCCCACAAAGTTGCTGACAGCTGTTACAGCACTCTTACTGGCAGTTGGAATAGTGGCAGATGTAGCAATGTTTGGTGTGTTTCCTAGTTCTCTGGACAAGGCATTCCCTGGCCAGAATGGAGACCCGGAATTGCAAAAAACATCTTATGCAAATGGTTTGTCAGTGGCTCAGAAAATCGAGGAGGAAGGCGCGGTCCTTCTGAAAAATGACGGCGCTCTGCCGTTGGCAGGAACAAACCGAAAAATCAATCTTCTGGGCTATGCTTCCGCAAATCCGGTTTATGGCGGTACGGGTTCCGGTGGTAGCAGCTACACTGCAAACCGGACAGATTTTGTAAAAGCCTTTACGGATGCAGGTTTTGAAGTGAATCAAAATCTGGTCAATCTCTACAGCCCCAAAAACAACGAAGGCGGAAATACATTCTCTGTTGATTTTTCCATCCCGGAACTGCCTGCAACCGAGGAATTGGCTAAGGACATGGGTGTGGAGTACCAGTATACTGGAGACTGCTCATTTGAAGCAATGAAGGATTTTTCGGATACTGCTGTGGTCGTGTTCTCCCGCAAGGGCGGTGAAGGCAATGACCTGCCCACTTCGATGGCTGAAAATACCTCGTATGCACCGGATCAGAGCAAGCATTATCTGGAACTGAACAGCGCGGAACAGTCTTTGCTGGAACAGGCAGAAGCGACATTTGATAATGTTATCGTTCTGATCAATTCGGGCAATGCCATGGAACTGGGCTTCCTGAATGATGAAGGCGTTGATGCAGCCCTCTGGATCGGTGATCCCGGTGATGTGGGCACGATTGGAATTGTCAACATTCTGACGGGCGCAGTCAACCCCTCTGGCCGTCTGCCGGATATCTACCCTTATGCAGTAGAAACGACCCCTTCTTACTACAACTTTGATACCTTTGAGTATACCAACTCTAAGGACTGCTTCAAAAACTTCGAAAGTCATCCTGCCTACCTTGTAGAGTATCAGGAAGGCATTTATGTGGGATATCGTTATTACGAAACCCGTGAAAGCTACGATTACACTACCTGTGAAGGAGAAAATCTGACGGGACTTTCCTACAATGATGTAGTGCAGTTCCCCTTTGGCTATGGCTTGAGCTACACAAGCTTTGACTGGGAACTGGAAAACACGATTCCGACTACCGTTACCGCACAGGATACGCTGGAGTGGAATGTCAAAGTTACCAATACTGGCAATGTGGCTGGCAAAGATGTTGTGGAACTGTATTACAGTGCGCCCTATTACAGTGCAGCTGAAGGCGGCAGCGGCTTGCAGAAGGCTGGCGAAGTACTGGGCGGCTTTGCAAAAACGAAGGAATTGCAGCCGGGCGAAACGGAAACGGTTACGATTTCTATGCCGGTAGAGCAGATGGCTTCTTATGATGCACAGAAGTACTACACTTCTACCGGTTCCTACGTGCTGGAAGCTGGCGAGTATCAGATTTCTCTGCGTACGGATTCTCATACGGTGAAAGATAATCTGACCATGACCTGCAAGGTTGCTGAGAATGAAGTGTTCCAAGACAGTGCGTTTGGCAGTGGTGTGGAAAACTGCAAGTATGTCGGCAAGCGCTCTTCGGACGAAGTGGTAGCAACAAATCAGTTTGATGATGCAGCTGGTGATGTGGCTTACCTCAACCGTGACACTTGGCAGATCGTTCCCGGTACCAGCAAGGAAGCAACTGCTGAACAGCTGGAAGCCTTCAACAATGCGCTGTTAGTGGATGATAGCTATGTGGATGCAGATGACACTGCGCCGACCTTTGGTGCAAAGAATGGCCTTACTCTGAAAGACATGGAAGGCCTTGCCTATGATGATGCACAGTGGGATAAGCTGCTGGATCAGCTGACCCTTGATGATATGTACAAACTGCTGGGCGCAGATGGCTGGGGAAGCGCAGCAGTTGATAATATCGGTAAGGGACAGACTTATGAAATGGACGGACCTGCCGCTCTGAGTTATGTGTTCGATGCCTTTATGGGTACCTGCACATATAAGACGGTTACTTATCCGGCAGAAGTTCTGCTGGCGGCTACTTGGAATGTAGACCTGGCTTCTGAATTTGGCGATGCAATCTCGCAGGAAGGAAAGGCGTGGAATATTTCCGGCTGGTATGCACCTGGTGCTAATACCCACCGCAATGCATTTGCTGGCCGTAACTTTGAGTACTATTCTGAGGATGGCTTCCTTTCTGGTTCCATGTCCGCTGCTACTGTTGGTGCGGCAGAGAAAAATGGTATGTACTGCTACATTAAGCATTTTGCACTGAATGAGCGTGAAACCTGGCGTCATTATGGCCTGTGCACCTGGGCCGATGAGCAGGCAATGCGTGAAATTTACTTCGTGCCGTTTGAAAAGGCTGTGAAGGAAGGCGGCAGCACGGCTGTGATGTCTTCCTACAATAATATTGGTACTACTTGGGCCGGTGCAAGTACTGCACTACTGACCAATGTTCTGCGTAATGAATGGGGCTTTATTGGCACTGTGATTACGGATAACAACGAGGAGCATGGCTTTATGGATATTGAAAAAGCTGTCTTGGCAGGTGGTACCAATCTGCTGTTTGGCTGGGGCACTAAGACCTTCGATAACCTGAGCCAGACTGCTACCGGTCAGCTGAAGATGCGCGAAGCTGCACATCAGTATCTGTATACGCTGGCGAATAGCTACGGTGTAGATGTAGATGCGCCTGTGCCTATGTGGCGCACGCCTGCACTGGTAGGCAGTGTGATTGTCTATGTGTTGGTTCTGGCAGGTGTTGTGGTGATTCTTCGCCGCCGCAAGTATAATAAAACGCTGGCTAATACCAATGCAGGTGCGGATGTGAGTAAGGCATAAGTACTGACCCGTAATCAAAACTGTCTTTCTTCTAATCCCGGAACACGGCTGCACGGCAGTTACGACCCGCAGCCGTGTTCCCTTTTGGAAACAGAATCACGCTTCTTCTCCTTATGCGTGGTCCTGTTTCCAAAGGCAATACCGTTTCTACTGAAAGGAGATTTCCCCGTGAAATATCAGGATATTATTGCAAAACTGAGCCTGGAACAAAAATGCGCCCTGCTGAGCGGCGGCACGGTGTTCACCACCCGGGCGCTGCCGGGCAAGGGCATCCCGGCCATTACCCTGTCGGACGGCCCCAACGGCGTGCGCAAGCAGGCGGGCGCAGCTGACCATCTGGGCCTGAACCCCAGTGTGCCCGCCACCTGCTTCCCCACCTCGGCCACTGTTGCCAACAGCTGGGACCCGGCACTGGGCGAGGCTGTGGGCGCAGCCATGGGCGAAGAGGCAGCGGCACAGGGCGTGTCGGTGCTGCTGGGCCCCGGCCTGAACATCAAGCGCAGCCCCCTGTGCGGCCGCAACTTCGAGTATTTCTCGGAGGACCCCTACCTTGCCGGTAAAATGGCGGCGGCCTACGTCCGCGGCATCCAGAAAAACGGCATTGCCGCCTGCCCCAAGCACTTTGCCGTGAACAGTCAGGAGCTGCGCCGCATGGCCTCGGATTCCATCGTGGACGAGCGCACCCTGCGGGAAATTTACCTGACCGGCTTCGAGATGGTGGTCAAGGAGGCGCAGCCCAAGACCATCATGTCCGCCTATAACCTTGTCAACGGCACCTACGCCAACGAGAACGCCCACCTGCTCATGGAGATCCTGCGCAGGGACTGGGGCTTTGACGGCGCAGTGGTCACCGACTGGGGCGGCAGCAACGACCACGCCCTTGGCGTAAAGAACGGCTCTACGCTGGAAATGCCTGCCCCCGGCGGGGATGCCATCCGGGAGCTGATGAAGGCGGTGCAGACCGGCAAGATCACCGAAGCGGACGTGGACGCCCGGCTGGAGGAGCTGCTGGAACTGGTGTTTACCACCAAGGCGGCGGTGGACGCCGCACCCAGCAAGTTCGATGCCGACGCCCACCACGCACTGGCACGTCGGGCTGCTGCCCAGAGCATCGTGCTGCTGAAGAACGAAAACAGCCTGCTGCCCCTTGCAAAGGGGGAAAAGGTGGCGGTCATCGGCGACTTTGCCCAGACACCCCGCTATCAGGGTGCAGGTTCCAGCGCCGTCAACTCCATCAAGGTGGATTCCTTTCTGGACTGCCTTGCCGAAAGCGGCCTGAACAGCGTCGGCTACGCCAAGGGCTTTGACCGGCAGGGCAAGCCCGATGAGGCACTGAAAGCCGAGGCGGTGCTGCTGGCAAAGAACGCCGATGTGGTGCTGCTGTGCATGGGTCTGGACGAGATCAAGGAGAGCGAGGGCATCGACCGCGCCGACATGAAGCTGGCAGAGAACCAGCTGGAGCTGCTGGCGGCTGTGGCGGCGGCAAACCCCAACGTGGTGGTGCTGCTGAGTGCAGGCTCCTCGCTGGAAAGCGATTGGGTCAAGGACTGCAAGGCGCTGGTCTACGGCTGTCTGGGCGGTCAGGCCGGTGCGGGCGCACTGGTCGAGGTGCTCACCGGCGCGCAGAACCCCTGCGGCAAGCTGGCGGAGACTTGGGCGCGCAGCTACGCCGACACCCCCGCAAAAGCGCATTTCGGCGGCGACGGCCCCACTGTGGAGTACCGCGAGGGACTGTATGTGGGCTACCGCTACTATGACACCGCCGGTGTGCCCACCGCCTTCCCCTTCGGCTACGGCCTGAGCTACACCAGCTTTGCATACAGTGACCTGAAAGCAGACGAAACCGGCGTGACCCTGACTGTCACCAACACCGGCAGCTGTGCAGGTGCCGAGGTGGTGCAGCTGTATGTGGCAAAGCCGGATGCAAAAGTTTTCCGCCCCGCCAAGGAGCTGAAGGGTTTTGCCAAGGTGCAGCTGGAAGCCGGAGAGAGCAAGACCGTCACCATCCCGCTGGACGATAAGGCGTTCCGCTACTGGAACGTCAAGACCGACCGCTGGGAGGTGGAGGGCGGCAGCTATCAGCTGCTGGTGGGCGCTTCCAGCGCCGATATCCGTCTGACTGCCGCCGTTACGGTGGCGGGCACCGGCGCACCCGACCCCTACGCGGGCAAAAATCTGGAGCATTACCGCACTGCGCAGGTGCAGAACGTGCCGGACGCGGAGTTTGAGGCGCTGCTGGGCCGTCCCATCCCGGAGAACAAGGTGCACATCGACCGCAACATGACGCTGGGCGAGATGGGGCACGGACGCAGCCCCATCGGCTGGCTGGCGGCTGCCGTGCTGGGCACCCTGCTGCGCCGCAGCATCAAAAAGGGCAAGCCCGACCTGAACATCCTGTTCCAGTACAATATGCCTCTGCGTGCGCTGGCCAAAATGACCAACGGCGCCATCAGCATGGGCATGGTGGACGGCATCGTGATGGAGCTGCAGGGCTTCTGGATCATCGGCCTTGTGCGGGTGATTTTTGAGGCCGTGAAGAACCTCGTGCTGAACAGCCGCATGGAAGAGCGCTTGAAAAACAGCTGAAAGGAAGCAGGCTATGAATTTCTGGAATAACTTCGCGGCAAAGCACCCCGCCGCTGCCAAGTGGGTGCGCGAGGGCGGTTTGTTCGTCATCGTGTCCAACCTCATCACGGTGTTCAAGTACCTGCTGCTGCAATTTCTGCCCAAGGCCTTTGCAAGCCTGCCGGTGGTGGATTTCGGCTGGCCGGGCATCGACATCACCCTGTTTGGCGAGACCTTCAAGTGGAACATCCTCGGCTACGATGCCGCCCACGGCGGTCTGCCCTACTTCTGCGCTTACATGATCGCCATGGTCATCGGCGAGTGCATCAACTTCCCCATCCAGCGCAATTTTGTGTTCCGCAGCAAGGGCAATCTGGCAAAGCAGATCGGCTGGTATGTGCTGGCCTTCTGCGTCATCACCTGCATCGTCAACTCCATCAACTGCATCTGGGTGGCGGTGGCAGGGCTGCTGGTACCGGACTTCATCTATAACATCGGCACCACCGTGCTCAACGGCGGCATCTCCATGGTCATCTTCTTCTTTGTGAATAAGATCATCTTCCCGGAGGGCGAAAAAGCCGCCAAATAATAAGCTATTCTCCTTCATTTTCTTCTTTTCATCATAAACCAGAAGGGCTGCTCCGTTCTCCGGGGCAGCCTTTTTGGTTTGGGGAGAGAACCCTCTCAGTCACGTCTGACGGCGTGCCAGCTCCCCCCTCGGGGAAGCTGGCATCGCGCAGCGATGACTGAGGGGGTGCCTGCCGCAGCCATCTTATTTTTGTTTTTCTGCACAAAATGTTCCGCGGGCAGGGTTTTCCTCTTGACAAGCGGGCAAATGTTTCGTACTATATTTAGTAGTATGGAATCAAAGACGCTGTACGCAGGTTTCAGTGTGACCCTGTACCCGTTTCAGGCAAAGCGTGCCTGTTTGATATAAAATGGAACCGTAAAGAGAAAAGCCGTATGCTTTTGCCCGTGCCGCCGGTTTTGGGTGGTGCGTATGGTTTTGGTGTCACTTTTTGCATTGAAAGCTCTTTCTATATCATTGCCCGTGTCCTGCTGCGCAGCGTCTCCTGCTTTTAATTTTGCATTGAATTGAAACAAAGGAGAGTGAACGCAATGACCGCGATCGGAGTGATCGTGGCCTTGATCGTTGCTGTTGTCGGTGTGGCTGCGGGCTATTTTATTGGTTACAACAACCGTAAAAAGACCGCCGAAGCCCAGATCGGCAGCGCCGAGGCCGAGGCTACCCGGCTGGTGAACGAGGCGATCAAGACCGCCGACCAGAAGCGCAAGGAAGCGGTTCTGGAAGCAAAGGACGAGGCTTTCCGTCTGAAAGCCGAGGTCGATGCCCAGAAGGCAGAGGCCGACAAGGAGATCAAGCAGCGCCGTGCGGAGATCAGCCGTCAGGAGAACCGCATCGACCAGAAGGAGACAGCGCTGGACCGCAAGACCGAAGCGCTGGAAAAGAAGGAAGAAGAGCTGAAAAAGCGCGCTGCCGAGGCCGAGGAGCGTCTGGCAGAGATCGACGCTCTGCGCGCCAAGGAGATGGAGCGTCTGGAAACGCTGGCCGGTTTGAGCCAGGAGGACGCCCGCGAAGTGCTGCTGCACAAGGTGGACGAGGAGCTGACCCACGAAAAGGCCGTGCGCGTTGCCGCCTACGAGACCGACCTGAAGGAAAACTGCGATAACATCGCCCGCAACCTCATCGGACAGGCCGTCAGCCGCTGCGCTGCCGACCATTGCAGCGAGACCACCGTCAGTGTGGTGCCGCTGCCCAGCGATGAGATGAAGGGCCGCATCATCGGCCGCGAGGGCCGCAACATCCGCGCACTGGAGACCGCTACCGGCGTGGATCTGATCATCGACGATACCCCGGAGGCCATTACCCTGTCCTCCTTCGACCAGACCCGCCGCGAGGTGGCTCGCATGACGCTGGAGCGCCTGATCGGCGATGGCCGTATCCACCCCGCCCGCATCGAGGAGACGGTGGAAAAGTGCCGCCACGATCTGGAACTGCAGATGAAGCGCGAGGGCGAGCGTGCAGTGATGGAGCTGGGCATCCACGGCCTGCACCCCGACCTGATCAAGCTGATCGGCCGGCTGAAGTACCGCACCAGCTTTGGCCAGAACGCCCTGACCCACAGCATGGAAGTGGCTTGGGTGGCCGGTCTGCTGGCAGGCGAGATGGGCGTGAACGTTACCATGGCACGCCGCGCCGGTCTGCTGCATGATATCGGCAAGGCACTGGATCACGAGATCGAGGGCAGCCACGTCCAGATCGGCGTGGACATCTGCCGCAAGTACAAGGAGAACACCCAGATCATCCACGCCATTGAGGCACACCACGGCGACGTGGAGCCCAAGACCCCGCTGGCCTTCATCATTCAGGCTGCCGACGCCATCAGCGCCGCACGCCCGGGTGCCCGCCGCGAGAACGTGGAAAGCTACGTCAAGCGTCTGGAAAATCTGGAGGAGATCTCCTCCAGCTTCGAGGGCGTGGAGCAGGCCTTTGCCGTACAGGCAGGCCGCGAGGTGCGCATTCTGGTCAAGCCCGACGTCATCAGCGATGATCAGGTCATCCTGCTGGCACGCTCCATTGCCAAAAAGATCGAGGATACGCTGGATTACCCCGGCCAGATCAAGGTCAACGTCATCCGCGAGAGCCGCGCTGTGGAGTACGCAAAATAAAGCTTTTTCCGCAGGCTGCCGTGTTTTTTGCACGGCAGCCTGTTTTTTTGCGCCAAAATGATTGCATTTCCCGCTAAAAAAGGGTATCATGGATGCAGAAGAAAGCAAAAAGAACTGCGTCCGTGCGGACGCAGACCCGCAACGACCCCGGAACGGAAAGGAGCATCGTTTTATGAAAAACTGGAAAAAACTGTTATCCTGTCTGTTGGTCAGTCTGATGGCACTGACCGTGTTCACCGCCTGCGATGCCAGCGTAGGCGCACCGATGAGCCCCAAGCGCTCGAACGCCAAAAGCGCAGAGGCACTGTGCACCAGATTCGGCGTGACCTACGATAAGGATCTGAGCGAAAAGGCTTACTATGTTGCCGACTGGGTCGTCAGCTCCTCGGTGTCCTGCAAGGTCTATCCGAACAAGCCGGAACTTTACCGGTATGATAATGTAGATGACGTCGCAAAAACCTACCTGAAGCAGGGTTCCTACGCCTATGCCTTTGACAGCATGGGCATCGGTAAGGGCATCGGCGGCGGTATGGGCGCCAACGACTTTACCCCGGGCTTTGGCATTAAATGCGACAATCTGGACGCCAACGGTACTTCGGACATCACCTTTGTTCTGCCGAAGGACGGCACTTATCCCGAAGCTATGACCAAGGCCGCAGAGGGCAAGACCAAACTGGGCGTTGCCTATGTGGTAAAGGACGGCGTAAGCTACGCCGTGGTGCTGTTTGGGTGAATTTCATTACAACAAACAAAGCAGCCGCTGCACGAGAAAGTGCAGCGGCTGCTTTGTTTGTGCTGGGATACGATCAGCCCTTCAGGAAAGCCGGCAGGGGCTTGCCTTCCTTGAGCCACTGGTGATACTCGGCGGTGGCGGCAAATTCCACGTCACCGGCAGAGTTCAGCGCGGTCTCTACCGAGTCCTGCACCACGCCGATGATGAAGCCCACGCCCACCATCTGCATGGCGATGTCGTTGGAGATGCCGAACAGCGAGCAGGCCATGGGGATCAGCAGCAGGGAGCCGCCGGCCACGCCGGAAGCGCCGCAGGCACCCAGAGCGCTCATGGCGCTCAGCACGATGGCGGCGGGCAAAGACACCTGAATGCCCAGCGTATTGGCCGCTGCCAGCGTCATGATGGTAATGGTGATGGCGGCACCGTCCATGTTGATGGTAGCGCCCAGCGGGATGGATACGGAGTACATATCCTTGTCCAGACCCAGCTTTTCACACAGGGACATATTCACAGGGATGTTGGCGGCAGAGCTGCGGGTGAAGAAAGCGGTCAGGCCGGATTCCTTCAGGCAGCGGAATACCAGCGGGTACGGGTTGCAGCGCAGGTAAACGAACATGATAAAGGGGGAAACGATCAGCGCCATGAACAGCATGGTGCCCACCAGCAACGCCAGCAGCTTGCCGTACTGGGTAAAGATGGCCAGACCGTTGCCGGAAACGTTGGTGTACACCAGACCCATGATGCCGAAGGGTGCCAGATTGATGATCCAGCGCACGATCTGGGAAACAGCATCGGCGGTGTTTGCCAGAAAGACCTTGGTGCTCTCTGCGCCGATGTTCTTCATGGCAATGCCGAACATGCAGGCCCAGAACAGGATGCCGATGTAGTTGCCGTTCATCAGGGCGCTGACGGGGTTGGCCACAAAGTTAGTCAGCAGGGTGCTCAGCACCTCACCCAAGCCCTGCGGGATCACATCGGACTGTGCCGCATCGGCCAGTACCACCTTGACCGGGAACATAAAGCTGGTGATGACCGCAATGGCTGCCGCCAGAAAGGTGGTGAGCATATACAGCCAGATCACGGTGCCGAAGCGGCGGTCCAGCTTGGACGAGCCCTGTGCTAGTGCGCTTGCCACAATGACGAACACCAGCACCGGGGCAATGCCCTTCAGCGCACCGACGAACAGGCTGCCCAGCTCGCCGACCCAACCCGCGCCCGGCGCAACAAGCGCCAGCACCGAACCGACTGCCAGGCCGATCAGGATGCGCAGGATCAGGCTGGTCTGGTTGTATTTTGCTACAACCGCTTTCAAGGTTTTCATATCGTAACACTCCTCTTATGCTGTACGCCTAGTACGTACATTTTCCTGTTTCTTGCACGAGAACAGTTGTCATTATAGCATATACGGCAAAAAAGAGGAAGTGTTTTCAGGCATTTTGCAGCCCAAAACGGCGTTTTTTGTAAATGTTTGCAAAATTTCCTTAAAAACTGTATTTGTATAGAATACAGTTTTGCGGTTTTGACGAGGAACAGAACCCGCTCAGGGAAGTACCCCTTCGGTCTGCATCCCCGGCTCCCCCGCCATACCGAATTTACATAGAATGCAATTTTTAGTTGCCAAACTATTGTCTTTTCCTGGAAAGTATTGTATACTCGTCTTGTTTAATGCAAGTGTTACTTGCCAAAATATCCGAATAATTGAAAAGAAACACTTGTCAATACAGACGAGAAAGAGAGGACACCCCTATGAACGAGACCGTAACCAAGCGCTTCCTGCTTTACTTCCGCCTGATGCTGCTGGTCTGGATCCTGATTGCAAATGCCGTCATCCACCTGACCGGCATGGAGTACAGCTGGCTGATCTTCCTGAGCAACATCATGATGTTCACGCTGGAGGGCGATGTGAAGGATCGCCTTGTCACTGTGGAGCTGGGCGGCCTTGTGGGTCTGGTGCTCACTGTGGCGGCGCTGCTGTCCATTAGTGCCCTGACCCCTGTTCTGGGCGATTTCCTCGGCTTTATCCTGCCGCTGGCCGTGGTGCTGTTCATCCTCATCATCCTGCACCCCTACGCACCCAAGG
>OGZF01001449.1_pt1 | contig 14437 bp, 11 predicted proteins | sample 1576771 | NCBI WGS metagenome assembly OGZF01 (sample SAMEA3541536, study PRJEB24748) | human gut metagenome | biome: human gut; feature: human-associated habitat; material: faeces | place: China | collected 2012
ATAATGATAAGAGTTTTCTTAACCGGAACACCGGCAACTTCTGCAGCCTGTGGGTTACCACCGATTGCATACATATATTTTCCATGACGTGTCATGTTGAAGATGAACCATGTGATAACTGCTACTAAAATTGCGATCCAGATCAGCCAGCTGATTCCAAGGAATTTGCCGTTTGCGATGTCTGTGTAGGATTTTACATAACCACCAAGTGGTGTAGCTCCTGTGTAGATCAGGGAAATACCATAAACAATTTCCATCATTGCCAGCGTAGCAATGAATGGAGGTACGCTTAGGTAAGCGATGAAGAAACCTGTGATGCTACCAAATGCTGCACAGATTGCCATGACAACGATCAATGCCAGGAATACATTCATTGGCTGCATATCCGGGAAGAACTTTCCGGAATAATCAATACGCTGTAATAATGTACCGGCAATACATGCTGCGAAACCGATCATACGTCCTGCGGAAAGGTCACATCCTGCGGTGATTACACATCCTGCAATACCAAGGGCGATGACAAGTCGTGAACTCATGTTCATCAAAATGTTCATTAAGTTGTTTCGTGTAAGGAAGTTATCAGATGTCAATCCGGTGTAGATAACCAGAATAAACATTACAATGATAACGCCATTGTTGATAATAAAATCTTTTGCTTTCTGCTGTTTTGTCTTTTCCATTCTATTGTCCTCCTCTATCAGAATTTGGTTGCAAAGCTCATGACTCTTGCCTGAGTCATCTCTTCCGGCTGATCGATCTCGCCGGTAAGTTTACCATTACACATAACGCAGATTCTGTCTGCCATACCAAGAAGTTCTGACATTTCTGATGAGATCATAATGATTGCTTTTCCCTGTTTTGCCAGATCACTCATGATCTCATAAATCTCATGTTTTGCACCAACGTCGATACCACGTGTCGGCTCATCCATGATCAGTACGTCCGGATCATTTGCCAGCCATCTTGCAACGATAACCTTCTGCTGGTTACCACCGGACAGGTTTGCGATGTGTTCCTTCATACTTGGTGTCTTAATGCTTAACTTCTTAATGCTGTCATCCACAACCTGATTGATTTTCTTGTGGTCTAACACAAATCCTGCTTTAAGGAATTTATTGTATACAGAGACACCTACATTGTCTTTGATTGAAAGGCATCCGAAAATACCATTTCCACGACGGTCCTCTGTAATAAGTCCGATACCTGCATTCATTGCATCGATAGGATGTTTGATCCTGGTTTTCTTGCCGTGCATATAAATCTCGCCGGATGCAACACCACGGATACCGAAGATACCTTCCATCAACTCGGTTCTCTGTGCACCTACCAGTCCACCAAATCCAAGGATCTCTCCTTTTCTTAATTGGAAACTTACATGCTGGAATGATTTTTCATGGATAGAACATAAGTCTTTTACTTCCATGATCACTTCACCCGGTTTGTTCTCCTTCGGTGGATATACATTTGTAAGTTCACGTCCTACCATTTTTGCAATGATCTGATCTGTGGTAAGTTCTGCTGCCGGCCAGGTTCCTACATAGGTACCATCTCGCATGATCGTGATATCATCTGCGATACGCTTGATCTCATCCATCTTGTGGGAAATGTAAACCATTGCAACGCCCTTATCTCTCAGATCGTTCATGATACGGAACAATGCTTCTACTTCATTATCAGAAAGAGAAGATGTCGGCTCATCGAAGATCACGACTTTTGCCTGCTGTGAAACTGCCTTTGCAATTTCTACGGACTGCATCTGTCCAATGGAAAGCGATCCCAGCTGTGCTTTTGGATCAAAATCCATTTTTACCTCTTTTAACCATCTCTCTGTCTCTGCATACATAGTTTTGTGGTCGATCATCTTAAATGGTCCGAATCCCTTGGTCGGGAAACGTCCTAAATAAAGGTTCTCTGCCACGCTTCTTGCAGGTACCGGCTGTAATTCCTGATGTACCATCGCAATACCATACTTCATTGCCTCATCCGGATTGTTGATCTCAATCTTCTTGCCATCCAGAATGACTTCCCCCGCATCCATTCTGTAAATACCGAAAAGGCATTTCATCAGAGTGGATTTTCCTGCACCGTTTTCGCCCATCAGTGCATGAACTGTTCCTGGTCTTAATGAAAGCTGTACATTATCCAACGCTTTTACACCAGGGAAAGATTTGCAAACACCCTTAAGCTCCAGTTTATATTCAGCCATTTTGCTCCTCCTTTATAAATTCAGGTCTATTACCTGTTTTATTTTATGTTGATACAGATCAAAAATCTGTGTAATGTCAATATTCAGAATTCCTTATCCATTATTACTTCCGCTGTTTTAAATACATGACATTTTCATAATTCTTTTCGTTATCAAATCAATTAAGATCGTCTTGTGTCAGTCTTTTTTCAAGACAAGTGCGGGTGCCATTCAAACACCCGCACCGCTTTTTTCATTTTACTTTTTCAATGTAGCAATGATTGATTATTTAACCATGTCAAGGATTTCCTGGGCATTGTCTTTTGTAACTTTCACGTAGTCACAACCAATGTAGTGCTCGTTTCCAGCACCTGATAAGTAGTTGATAGCTGCGTCTGCTGCACTGTGGGACTGTGAGAAGTGATCGTTAAATACAGTACCTGTCATTGTTCCTGCAAGAACATCTTCAAGTGCTTCTGATAAAGCATCAACACCTACTAAGTAGATATCTTCACCTACAGTACGTCCTGCAGATTCGATTGCCTGTAAAGCACCAAGTGCCATTGCGTCGTTGTTACAGAATACAACTTCGATATCATTACCATTCTGGCTTAAGGAGTTAGCTACTAACTGCTGGGCTGTAGCCTGATCCCACATACCAACCTGATCGTCTAAGCAGTTTACTTCTAATCCGGCATCTTCAAGAGCTTTGATAGAGTACTCTGTACGATACTGAGCATCAACGTTCTCTGGGTCACCTTCGATCATGATGTAGTCGATTTTTCCGTTTCCGTTCATATCAACTGTGTCAAGACCAAGATCAGCGATCATTTCGCCCTGGTATGTACCGGACTGACGAGCGTCACATCCAACGTATGTTACATCCCAGTTGTTATCTGCCCATCTCTGCTCCTCAGAAGCATCTGGCTCACGGTTGATGTATACAAGAGGGATACCAGCTTCAACAACCATATCTGTGATTGTCTCTGCGGATGAAGAGTTAACTGGGTTGATGATCAAAACGTCAACACCCTGTGTGATGAAGTTCTGGATCTGGTTTGTCTGTGTAGCCTGGTCGTTAGCACCATCTACGATTGTGATATTGTCTTTTGAGAATCCCTGTTCTACTAAGTAGTTCTCAAGTTCTCCACGGAATAATGTCATGAAGTTATCAGCGAACTGATAAATACATACACCAACTTTTTTATCAGCTAAGTCTCCGTTTGCTGCATCTGCTGTTGCGTCTGCTGCATCGGATGCCTCTGTGGATGCTGCTGCATCATTTGTTGTGGTTGTTGTTGAATTGTCTGATGTTGTTGTATCAGAGCCGCTTCCGCATCCCATTGCCATGGATGCTACCATTGTCATTGCAAGAATTACACTAACTACTTTCTTTTTCATATAAGAAAACCTCCCTTAATGTATTTGGTAACTTCTTGTTACATGATGAATTATAGCAATCGCCCCTATAAAAAAACATATAAAATACTTCTTTCTTTCTTGAAAATTCTTCTGTATTCATTGTGCAATATGTTCAATATGAAAAGTGTATTTTTGTTATATTTTAGTTGTTTTTCTCCTTTTTCTGTTGTTTTTACGAAATTTCTTAGATTTTCTTTGGTCTTTTGCACAAAATGGGCGTCCGCCAGGATTCCCGGCAAACGCCCATTTTACGCGGTTTTTCATGTTCTTTTTTGCTTTTTTCTGTAAAGTGACCGCTTTTTTCAAAGGTATTATAATGTGACACCGCAGCCTTTCAGCAACTCTCTCGCAGTGTCTAAGGAATCCACGCCGTGAAGGTTTTTGATCGGTGCAAATTCTCTTTCACGCACAACTTCATATGGAATGCAGTCATCCATCATATGTACCATATCCAGCACTAAAGTTTCAAACTTGTATCCGTTTGGCTGCTCCGGTTTCACCATATTTCCTTCCAGATCAATATGAGGAATTTTCTTCTCCACCACATGGATCGGCATACGTGCGTCTGCGATCTGCTCTAATTTTTTTTCAGAGAAAAGATAGTTTAAGATCACGCCAAAGCCGTAAAGCAGATCTCCATTCTCTTTTCTTGCAGTTGCCATCTCCTGCGTCATCTCATAATACTCTGCGATAGATGGTTTTCCATCCTCAGTACAAAGCACGCCAACTTTTTCATCCGGTGCCGCCTTGCGCACTACCTTCGCTCCACTCTCGCAGCCAGAAACGATTGTTGCGCCGATAAATAGCGGATCCGCAATTCTCTGTAAGCAGTTGTCCACTGCAAACACATTGATCCATTCAAGTCCTCTTGCGTGGATGTCATCTAATAATCCTGCGCTCACCATGGAACCAAACCATCCACCGTTTCCGTTTGGAGACATTGCCACCTCGGTATCAGATTCCATATAGACACGTCCCTCGTGGTCACATGCCGGAACCATCTCCTGAATGAAAAATTTTACATAGTCTTTTGGATAGCCAAAATAATGATGCTCCTCAAAAAAGGTATCTTTATGATTAATATTGCTTGTCATAATGTACATTGGAACGTAAGCACCGGCTTCATCCGTCACATCCATCAGATTACGGAAAAGCTGCTCGAATAAATAAAGTTCCCGGTTCACACCGATATTTAATGTTCCCTTCGGTCTGTCCAACCCCAGTCTTGTTCCCTGTCCGCCAGCTAAAAGCACTGCTCCTACTTTTCCTGCCCGGATTGCATCCAGTCCTGCTGCTTTAAACTCGTCTCTGCGCGCCTCGATCTCCGGCACTTCCACTGCTTCTAACGGTGCGAACACACCGCGCTCATTCACAGTCTCTTTTCTCTGGATATGTTCTAAAATCGACCAGTCGATCTGTTCTAAACGCTCTTTGAGCGCTGCATTCTGTTCCGGCGTATTGCGCTCCATGCTCGCTCTGATGTACACCTGTTTCTCATCTTCCCAAATTTTCATGAAATCCTTCTCCTGTTTTCTCCTGTTTTATCTCTCCTTTTAGTGTTCGATAAAACCTGTTATTTTTGAACAAATTTCCGTCAAATTCATTCATCTTATATGCCGTCTATTTTAGCATAATTTCCCTATGTCCGCAAACTTTCGGACTTTTTCGCAATTCTGGTTTTCTAATTCAACCCGCGGAAACCTTTTCCGATAATCTCACTGCTGTTGGTGATCGCAATGAAAGCGGACGGCTGGTTTTCGTGGATGAAGTTACGGAGTTCCACAGCCTGGCTTCGCTTCATGACAGAGAGAATAACTGCTTTGTCGTTATGCTGATAAGCACCCTCGGCATGATATACCGTTGCACTGCGGTTTAACTTCTGGGTGATAAACTCACAGATTGGTTCCGGATCATTGCAGATAATGGTGAAGTATTTGCACATGTTAATACTCTCGATCACATTGTCGACCACCAGTGATTTTGCCAGAAGTCCGCAGAGGGAAAACAGACCTGTCTGCGCATCGAAGACAAGGCAGGATGCAAGTACAATAAACAGGTCTACCAGAAACAGCGCACCTCCGATATTCAGTTTCGTGTATTTCTTTAAGATCATGGCGATAATATCCGTACCACCACCGGAAGCTCCGACATTAAATAAGATGGCTGAACTCGCCGCTGGAAGCACGATCGCATAGATCAGTTCCAGCACCGGCTGTGAGGTGAGTGGCGCAGACATTGGGAACCATTTCTCCGCTGCACTTAACCCAACTGACATCAGCACACTGACATAGACAGTCTTGATTCCAAAACTTTTTCCAAGAAAAATAAATCCCAGCACAAGCAGTGCCATATTGATAATAAATGTGATATTTCCAGGGGTTGTCGGCATAATGGCGCTCAAAACGACCGCAATACCAGTCACTCCACCGAAAGAAAAGTTATTCGGGAACTTGAATACATACACGCCGACAACCAGAATAAGCGTTGCCACGGTAAGTACAAAATATTCTTCTATTGTGCGTTTTACACGTCCTGCATTTTTAAACATTGTTTTTTCCTCTGTTTGATTCATTTGTTATTTTCTGCAAATCTTTTTTTCCTATTATGTGAATTGCACACATATTCTACTATACAATCAAAGAAAAAGATATATTTCCATTTTATAATTCTTTTCGTATTTCTTTTTAATTGTATAACAATTAATATTATTTATCTATATTCACCGACTTATTCACATTATCCACATAGTTATCCACATATTATCTGATACTTCCCCAGTTTCATCCACATATTCTAATTATATTATCCAGTCTGCGAGAATCATATATAAATTCAAAATACCATTTCACGATTCAAGTGTTTCCAATCACAGAGACGAGATATGAGCGGTCGTCGCCATAACAAAAAAAGAACCGACACACGAAAACATTCTTTCAAACGCTCTTCGCATACGGTTCTTTCTTATTATTATGTTCCGATCAATTGCAATTAAGCAAGTGCTGCTGTGATGATTGCCATAGAATATACTTCAGAAGCGTTACATCCACGGGACAGATCGTTGATTGGTGCATTTAAGCCAAGTAAGATTGGTCCGTAAGCTTCGAAGTTACCAAGACGCTGTGCGATCTTGTAACCAATGTTACCAGCATTGATGTCAGGGAATACAAATGTGTTTGCATGTCCTGCAACCTGAGAATCTTTGCATTTTGTACGTGCAACACGTGGAGAAACTGCTGCATCGAACTGGATTTCTCCTTCGATTGGAAGCTCTGGATATTTTTCTTTTGCTTTTGCTGCTGCGTTGCGCATCTTGTCAACATCCTCGCCCTTACCGGAACCAAGTGTTGAGTAGCTTAAGAATGCAACCTTTGGATCGATACCGAAAATCTTAGCACACTCTGCTGTCTCACCGGCGATCTCTACTAACTCATCCTCTGTTGGATGAATGTTGATTGCACAGTCAGCCATTGCAAGTACTTCGTTCTCGCCTGTAGCTGCCGGACGTACCATGATGAAGCAGGAAGATACGATTGTGTTACCCGGTTTTGTTTTGATCAACTGTAATGCCGGACGTACTGTATCTGCTGTAGAGTATGTTGCTCCACCAAGAAGGGAATCAGCAACTCCCATTTTTACTAACATGGTACCAAAGTAGTTTGCCTGAGAAAGAATTCCTCTTGCCTGCTCTGGTGTAACACCTTTGCTCTTACGAAGTTCACAGAACATCTCAACCATCTCGTCAAATCTGTCGTACTTCATTGGATCGATGATCTCTGCTCCACGGATATTGAAACCGCTCTCTTCTGCTACTTTTGCAATCTCATCCGGGTTACCAACTAAAATTGGATGTAAGAAGTTGCTTGCAAGAAGTCTGGAAGCTGCCTCTAAGATACGAGGATCATTTCCTTCTGTAAAAACAATTTTTTTCGGGTTCTTTTTCAAGATGTCAATTAACTGACCAAATCCAAACATTTTATTTTCCTCACTTTTCTTTTTCTCTAAAACCGTGTCTATGTACCGGATAAACACAATTTTCGGCACTTTTGCCGTGACATGCTTACATTATATAGCAGTTTTTTGGAAATTCAATGTTTGTATTCAAATAAATGCAGTTTTATTTTTCATCCTGAGAAATTGTCTCATGTTCTTCTGTTTCTTTTAATGCTTCCTGAAATTCCGGCGACTGTGCGATTTTGATCGCCTTAAAAATATTCGGCACATGATGTTCCCCGTCCGGTTTTGTTGCAAGCATAAAACGGCGGAAAAGGAAAAGCATACAGATACTGATCACGGAAACCAGATCTTCTCCGGCTGTCGTTGTCTGAACGATCATATGACGCGCGATCACGAAAATCAGGGCTTCAATAATATTGGCAGTATTTGGTTTACATAACATTTTTAGGAATTCCACACCAATGACAACGCCGAGCACTGCATCCAGAAATTCTAAAAACGCAACCGTCTCCTCTCTGTGACGCCACAGTTCTCCAATCTGTGGAAAAATTCCGATCACCGCTATCACAATTCCAATGACCACAACTGCCGCCATGACCATATCCATCACATCGCATGCATCAACAATTCTTTTTCTCACTTTATCCCACATTCGCTTTTCTCCTTTTTTGTAGTTTCAGAACGTTTTTGCCAACAGAAAAACATTCTGCCTTATGCATTTTTCTTATAACAAAAGAGTCGTAGTATCACTGCTGCGGCTCTTTACGGTTTCTGTTCTTAAATTTAAAATCCGAGCATCGCCCTTCGAGTCCAGTCCACGGACGTTACCTCCACAGTTAACTCGGTCCAGGCACCCTCACGGCACACAAGAGCTTTTACTTAGGGCTGCTCCATTCCTGACCTGACCCGGTTCGTAAATTCCTGTTGCGTAAGACCCAAACGTCAACGCCACTTATGAAGGGCTGCTCCGCAAAGAGATAACCCTCAGTTTGATATCACCCCAGCTATAGCGGATTGCTGGTTCAGGGTACCGCTGCCACCCCGGCTGCTCGGAGATTTAAGTATAGCTTATAATAACCTTCATTGTCAAGAGTTCACAGGGATTCTGTCACCGTTTCCTGTTTTTCCCTCTTTTTCTTTTCTCTTAACTCCCGGAAAAAATCAGACAACATCGTCGAGCACTCTTCCTCCAAAACGCCTTTTTCAATCTCCACCTGATGGTTAAATGCAGCCATCTGTAAAAGATTCAGCACCGAACCTGCGCATCCTGCCTTCGGATTCATCGTGGCAATGACCACTTTTTTCATGCGGCTCTGCACGATCGCTCCGGCGCACATCTGGCATGGCTCCAATGTCACATACATCGTACATCCTTCCAGACGCCAGTCGCCCAGTTTTTTGCTCGCTTTACGGATCGCATTCAGTTCCGCATGGGAGATCGTATTTTTATCCGTATTTCTGCGGTTATACCCCCGCGCAATCACCTTTCCCTCGTACACAATCACACAGCCGATCGGCACTTCCATCAGCTTTTCCGCTTTCTTCGCCTGCGTAATCGCCTGGCGCATGAAGCGTTCCCGTTCTTTCCGGTGCGTTTTTTCCTCCGGCGTTTCCAGCTTTGTTTCTTCTTCCATTGTGCACTTCCTTTCTTCTCTGCGTATATTTTCTGTCCTTCCCGCATATCGTGAACTGTAGCGCAGTATCTTTTTCTACTCTTTTTACTTCTATGCAGGAGGTTTTTATGTCTGATTACCGGCGTTTCATTGCCTATCTATACGAATACCCGAACAACCGCAAGGGCGGATGCTGCGGCTTTGTCCGCGTGGAGTCGCAGAACGGCTTCTGCCGCATGGACTTCCAGATCAAATCGCCGTCTCTTCCGCCGGAGACCTCGGTCACGGTCTACGGATTTATCCGCCGGTCAGGGCGGATGTACGGCATTCCGCTCGGAAATCTCCTTGCGGGGCGCTCTTCTACGAGCGGAAAACTCTTCACGCACTCCGATGCCATTGGGCAGACGGATGTCACGCTCGACGAGCTTGGCGGTCTGATCCTGCTCTGCCGCCAGACCGGCGTCATCGCCACCCAGTGGGACGATCTTCCGATTCAGCCGGAGTTTTTCGCTCCCACGCTCCCGCAGGAGCCCAAAACCTCCGAAGACAATGGTACCAGACCGACCGAAGAGAAAACTGCCGAAACACCCGAACCTCTGGATCCCGCCGTACCTGCGCAGTCCCTGCCATCATCAGACGCTTCCAAAGCACAGTTCGATGAACTTTCCACAGAATTCAGCAGCAATTCCGAACCTTATCCACAAAATTCCAGCCCGGAATCCACCGTCTCCACAGAATCCACATCAACTGACACGGTAAACACCGTTCCTGCAGACCGGATCACGCAATCATCCGCCAACACACTCCATCCCGCATCCGCGGAATCTGTGAAAACCGCAGAAAGCTATCCCTCTGCCAACCCGGAACCGCCGCAGCCCATCCCGGATTCTGCCGCCCAGCCGCTACATATGACTTCTGCCGATTTTCCCGCCGCAGCAGCCGTGCCGCCGTCCCGCGCTGCTCTCTATCTCCAGCTTCAGGACCAGTTCCCGGAGTTCCACCCGTTCCCAGATGATGATCTGACCGACTGCCTGCGCCTCTCACTCGACGATCTTCCACAGCTCCGCGCCGCCGGTCTTTCGGTGGATGCGAACCGCTTCGTCCTCCATGGCTCCTCGTCCTATCGCCATCTGCTCCTCGCCCGGAACCGCGACCAGCAGGAACTCTGGTATTTCGGTGTCCCCGGCGTCTACACGCCGAATGAGCAGTTCATGGCAAGCCTCTTCGGCTTTTTCCACTTCAGGCAGGCGATGCGCCCCTCCGAGCTCGCGCCCGATGCCCGCTTCGGCTACTGGTACCGCACGCTTTAAAGCGTTTTTTAATCCACGCCGCGGATCTCCACCGTCTCAATCTTTCCGCGAGCTGCTCCCTCGCATACCCCGAGAACCTCGGATCAATCACATAATCCGATTCCCGGTAATTCTGCAGGAAGTACCGTTTTGCCCCGGAAAGCCACTTTCCGATCGCTTCGATCTCTTCCCTTCCATGCAGCTCTTTGCAGAGCGTTGTCCGGAACTCATAGTCCACCACGCCGCTCTTTAAAAACTCGACCGACTCATTGATCCGCATCACATCGATCTTTTTCACGCCCGCCGTCTCGCCGTACCGGGACGGCGCGTTTTTGATGTCCATGGCGACGTAGTCGATTTTCTTCTCTTCCACCAGCTTTTTCAAAATCTCCGGCCGGTATCCATTCGTATCGAGCTTCACAAGATATCCCAGTTCCTTAATTTTCGTCACGAACCGCTCCAGATCCGGATCCAGCGTCGGCTCACCGCCCGTCACGCAGACGCCGTCCAGCACGCCGCGCCGCTTTTCAAGCACTGCAAAAATCTCCTCCTCCGGAATCACCGGCTCCCATTCGGGATGCTGCACGAGATTTCCGTTCTGGCAGAACGGGCAGCGGAAATTACATCCGCCCGAAAACAGTGTGCACGCCACCTTGCCCGGGTAATCCAGCAGCGTCAGCTTTTGAAATCCATGTATGACCATATGCTATCCTCTCCGACCGCAGGACTTCGAACTTTCGTCCGCCCTGCAACAGAAAAAGCGGAACCATAATGTCCGCTTTTTCCATTCATCTTCTATTGGTAATTATTTGCCGTAACGCTCTGCCTGGGAACGGATCAGGTCCAGATCATCAAAATAGTTGATTTTCATGGCTGCTTTGACATCCGCCAGTGTCTGAGCGGCAACTTTTTCTGCCTCTTCGCTGCCTTTTTTCAGCATCTCATAGATCGCCGGAATGTCTTTTTCCAGCTCTTTTCTGCGATTGCGGATCGGCTCTAAGGTCTCCTGCAGTACATTGTTCAGGAACTTCTTCACTTTGACATCGCCAAGGCCGCCTCTCTGGTAATGTGCTTTCAGCTCGTCGAGATTTGCGTAATCCGGCAGATAGCGCTCGAAGTGCTCCGGCTGGCAGAATGCATCGAGATAGGTAAATACGGTATTTCCCTCGATCTTGCCCGGGTCGGTGATCTTGATGTGATCCGGGTCGGTGTACATGCTCATGACTTTTTTCTTGATCTCATCCGGCTCCTCGGACAGGTAAATGCAGTTTCCGAGCGATTTACTCATCTTCGCTTTTCCGTCGATTCCTGGAAGTCTTAAACATGCCTGATTGTCTGGCAATACGATCTGTGGGTCTGTTAATGTCTCTCCATATACAGAGTTAAACTTGTGTACAATCTCTTTGCACTGCTCTACCATTGGCATCTGATCTTCTCCTGCTGGTACGACCGTTGCTCTAAATGCAGTGATATCTGCTGCCTGACTGATCGGATATGTGAAAAATCCAACCGGAATGCTTGCTTCAAAATTCTTCTGTTTGATCTCTGCTTTTACTGTTGGGTTACGCTGCACTCTTGCAACTGTAACTAAGTTCATATAGTAGAAAGACAGTTCTGTAAGTTCTGGTACCATAGACTGAATAAAGATATTGACTTTCTCTGGATCTAACCCACATGCAAGATAATCAAGTGCTACCTGCATAATGTTCTGTCTTACTTTCTCTGGATGTTCTGCATTATCTGTTAATGCCTGGGCATCAGCGATCATGATATAAATTTCGTCGAATTTACCAGAATTCTGCAGTCTCACTCGTTCTTTTAAAGATCCTACATAATGTCCAACATGCAGTCGTCCCGTTGGTCTGTCTCCTGTTAATATTACCTGTTTCATTATTTTCTCCTTTTCCGCTTTCCGTATAGACTTTGTACGTCTTCTCTTATGATCTATACTCTTATGTTTTATTGTAAAATCAAATGCGTAAAGTGTCAATATTTCATTGTGAAAAGATTTTTGCGTGTCCGCACTAGAAAGACATTCATTTCTGTAAAAAAGACATTTTGTATTGACTTAAGGAACAAAAGTAAATATAATAGATGAGATTGATTCTTTATTTTTAAGAAAATATGATGTAAGTATCAAAATATCACTTAAAAATAAAAAAATAATGAAAGAAGGAATTTTTAAAATGAAAAACTTATTACAAAAGTGGAATAGCTTAAGTCTGATCGTAAGAATCTTAATCGGTCTGATCATCGGTGCTATTCTTGGTGTAGCTGCTCCAAAAGCAACAGGGCTTGCTCTACTTGGAGATTTATTTGTTGGTGCTCTTCGTGCTGTAGCCCCAATCCTTGTATTTGTACTTGTCATTGCTTCTTTAGCAAATTCTAAGAGCAACGGTGCAAAAAATATGCGTATTGTTATCATCCTTTATATGCTAACAACTTTTATTGGTGCTGTTGTCGCAGTATGCGGAAGTTTTCTCTTCCCAATCACATTACGTCTTGGAAAAGCTGCTACATCTGAAGCCGCTCCTCCAACGGGTGTGTTAGAAGTATTAAAGAACTTATTAATGAATATCGTATCAAACCCTGTTGATTCCCTTGTAAAAGCAAACTACATCGGTATCCTTGCATGGGCTGTTGTTTTTGGACTTGCATTAAAAGCTGCAACTCCTGGAACTAAAAAAGCTCTTCATGATATCTCTGCTGCAGTTACAAAAGCTGTACACTGGATCATCAACTGTGCTCCATTTGGTATTCTTGGACTTGTATATAACACTGTATCTACAAACGGATTAAGCATCTTTACTGATTATGGTAAACTTCTTGCCCTATTAGTTGGATGTATGTTATTTACTGTATTTGTAACAAACCCAATCATCGTATTTAGTATGCTTCGCAGAAACCCATATCCACTGATCTTAAAATGCTTAAAAGAAAGTGGTTTAACAGCATTCTTTACAAGAAGTTCTGCTGCAAACATTCCTATGAACATGGCTCTTTGCGAAAAACTGGGATTAAATGAAGATAACTATTCTGTATCTATCCCTCTTGGTTCTACGATCAACATGGATGGTGCTGCGATCACAATCACAGTTATGTCTCTTGCAGCTGCTCATACAATGGGTATCTCTGTTGATATTCCTACAGCAATCATCTTAAGTGTCTTAGCTGCTGTTTCTGCATGTGGTGCTTCTGGTGTTGCTGGTGGATCCCTGCTGTTGATCCCTCTTGCATGTTCTTTATTTGGTATCTCAAATGATGTTGCCATGCAGGTTGTTGGTGTTGGATTCATCATTGGAGTAGTACAGGATTCTGTTGAAACTTGCTTAAACTCTTCTTCTGATGTATTACTTACAGCAACTGCTGAGTTATATCAGAGAAGAAAAGCTGGGGAAGATATTGTATTGATCCCTAATAAATAAAAACTTATGAATAAATAAAATTTGTGGAAATATATAAAAAATAGATTGTTTCCCTTGGACCCACTCTCGTTCAGATTCGCACGTAGCGGACACTAAATTCGACAGCGACGATGAATCGTCACTGCTCATTAAGTGCCGACGAGCTCATATGGTCCAAGGGAAACAATCTATTTTTTATATATTTAAATTTTGTTTATTGATAAGCTGTAGGTATGAGTGACTGCTCATGAGTATTGGATTTTAACTTTAGTTTTATAATAAAATAAAGATTTTAAATGCTTGTTCTCATTCCCAGGGTACAATGTTCTAAAAGTTTTTCACTATTTATGATTTCAATTTGTCTCCTTGATAAGAGAAGCTCTCGCCATTGTTACAAGATCTGCTTTGTCTGCTTCATCTACAGGAAGAGATTTCAGTATCTCTATGAATTTATTAATCTCCATCTCACTGTTGTTGATTGCTGTAAAAGCATCTGCCAGATCCGGATATTTTGCCTGCAAATCTTTAAAGCTTTCTGTTTTCTCGATTTCCTTAACAACCTCATAGATT
>OGZF01001453.1_pt1 | contig 14367 bp, 15 predicted proteins | sample 1576771 | NCBI WGS metagenome assembly OGZF01 (sample SAMEA3541536, study PRJEB24748) | human gut metagenome | biome: human gut; feature: human-associated habitat; material: faeces | place: China | collected 2012
AAAGCACTTATATTCGGACATGTCTGGATAAACAGACATAATCGGATTTTTGACACCCTCTACAATAATAATGGCTTGTCCCTTTTTAAGTGATCTCAAGCATCCGTTTGAAATACCTTCGACCTCTTTTCCGCTGTACGGCAAAGTAAATTTACCGACGGAATTCCTTAATATTGTCTCAATTTCAGGGTCGTTGTTTCTAAGAACAATTAAGTTACCGCAGTTATTCAGAATATTAGTAGCTCCGTATTCCTTATAAATCATACGCAGCTGTGAAAATGTTTGAATTATAAGGTGAAATCTCATATTGCGAGATCTTGCAGCACTTATCATAGAAGAACTAAATTTTTTGAGTTTAGGGAGCGATGAGAATTCATCTAAGATGAAATTAACAGTTATAGGAAGTGTTTTGTTTTCACAGGAAGATGCAAAGTCGATTAGTTGTGCATAAATTTCTTTAATGATCAAGGAAACAATAAAGTTGTAAGAATCATCTTCATCGGGAGTCACAATAAACAAAGCCGTCGGTTTGCACGCCAAATCAACTGCGTCAAAATCACTCTTTGAAGTTATGTCACCGACAGATTCTAAGAGCTCAAACGGAGCACTGACCATACTTAAGAGATTCTTCTTAGTTTCGGAGGCATTGTTATGTACTGAATCAATACCCTCAATAATATCCTTTCTTCCGACGTCTTCAAAGAAAGATTCAAGTAAGATAGTATTCGATCGATCCAAGCAACATTTTCTATGGAAATTGATGTAATTATAAAAGTTATTGTATTTAACATTATAGTTGCTGAGAATGGCAAATCCCTCTATTAACGACATAAAATATTGTGAAGTTGTGTTTAACCAATATGGGTCTTTTTCGTTAACCAAAAAAGGGCTAAACAACTGATTGGTTATATCTTTAAGCTTGCGTTGAGCTTTCTTCCTATCTTTCTTCATAAGATTAATTACATTGTCAAAAGGATTGTAATGATCACTGCACGATGGGTCTCTGAAATTCAGAATGAACACATCATAGCCATTTTCAATTAAGTAATTATAACAATAACTTGAAACTTCGCCTTTAGTATCGTGAACAATCATAGATTGTCTTGTAGCGGCACCTGCAATATTGCAAATCATAGGAACAACGAGTGAACGGGTTTTACGGGCACCTGTCGTTCCGATAATTAACGAGTGATTATCTTGGGTGCTGACCAGCATTTCTTTTGTATCGGAATATAACGGAACACCGCCTTTGACATAAACTTTGTCCAAATCAATGGACTTACATACATCTTTGAGTTCCTCTTTGCCGCCAAAATGATTATCATTCACATTTATATAATTCATTAAAATCCAATCTTCCTTTCAGTAGTTGTATTCGCTATTGCCGCCTCGACAATTTCTTTATAATTATCGGGATCGGTTTTTATTTTTTCAACGCAAGTACGAAGCTGAGCAGGTGAAAGCTTGCGGATTTCTTGGTTTCCTTTAATAAATTTATCTCCTAAATATATTTTTATTTCTTCATCGAATTTTAAGAAGTCCTTTAAAAATGCAACGCTGAGTATTAAGTCATGAGAAAACGAATCTTTAAATTTATTTTCAACACTACTTTTAATAGTCTGACTGAAAAGCAAAATAAATTTGAATTCAGGATTTGCCTCTTCATTAACATACGAAACAAGCTTTTCAAATGCAGGACTCTTGACAGAATTCGTATCATAATCGGTACAATCAACGACAAAAACGCCTTTGAATTTGCTGTATAACATTGAAACACATTTTGGCGAATCGAAAAAACTGTTAAATGTATTAAGACTTTCATTTGGAGCTGGGTATTTTAACGAAAGGAATATTTCTTTTTTATCCCTTTCAGTAAATGCACTTGCCGTTTCTGAAATAACTTCGTCTTTAATTTGCTTTATTATATTGCAAGCGTCTTTTTCGTTATGGAAGGCCATTATAACATTGGTGTTTTCAAATCTAAAAATATCATGCAAAAACGCTATATTGTATATCATATCTTTCTCTCCTTTATAAGAATTCATAAATATCCACACCTTTCTGATTCGGTTTAACTATACGGGTTGTTACACCCAATAGGATTTCTTCTATATTCCAAACAATAAATGCAGCTAAGACGGATATAAATATAATCAAAGCCTTAAAATTTAACAAGTCACAGAAAATAGAATAAAGCATTACTGTTATTTTGATGTTTAAAGGTAACAAAGTAATTGTAGAGAGGATATACATCCAAAAATTCTCCGCCCCTTTTGTTAAAGGCGTAAAGAAGACATATATAAAAAGTAATACAACTCCAAAAACTCCCAGTACCAATATTTTTTTCATTGTTGCAATGCTCAACAGGATACAGGGTATTAAGAGTATTGTAACTGTAAATAAATTGCTTAAATGTTTCATCTTAAAATACTCCATATATATAAAATATTTGCGATGATTAAAATCGGGTAACTAATTTGAGACAATATTGTTAAAGCACATGAATAAATCTCTGCTAATCCTCTTACATTAGAAAACGAATGACTTAAGAATGATTTGTCAGTAATTAGTATGTCAGAATATAATATCAAATCGTTTCCAATTAACTTGTTGATAATTTGCGAGCCGTCTACACCTATAATTGGTAATAAGTTTACTGAAGCAAGCAGTAGGTTACTAAGTGCAATAGCGCCTAAAAGTGAACGAGCCGAATTAAAGCACATACAGACCATCGAAAGACCACACAGCAAAAGATTCATTTCTATTCCTGCAGCAGAAATTTGTGCCTTTTTCGAAGAGCTTTTTATATGCTCATCATCAAATTCGACAAAGGCACCAGGTGTTATACCAATCATAATTCCAAAAGTAAACAGATGGGCGTTATATCCCAGTCCAGCACTAGCATGGGCACCCTCATGTAAAATTGTACCCAAAGCAGTCCCGACACAAAGTCCAAGTAAGTAAGAAAAATCATTTTTATCAACCATACTAATACTATATATATCTTTCACGGCATACAAACCTACAATAAATATTGGAACAAACGAGATCATCAAAAGGAAATTCAATATTCTTGAAACAAGTCGCATTTTTTTTGTAGTTTTAACTTTAATTAACGGTATACCGTAGGTCCAAAATCCGATCTTTCTTAATTTCTTTTTGGTAACTAACTCATTAGCCCAAAGGAAATCAAGAACTTCTTCAATTTCAAAATCGGAAAGACATGTGTTAATCATAAATGGATCTGTCTTTCCATCTAACTTATTCATAAAACGTACAATATCAGTGCCTATTTCATATACAACACCTGTTATACCGTTTTTTACATGATATGTGCTTTTATCAATCCTTTTATAGAGGAGAGTATCAATTGTTTTTGGGTATTTCATCATATTTCTTCCTGTAATTTAATTTGGATCAAGGTGAGTTATTATGAAAATCGTCACAATAACTCACCTTAATGTCTAATATGATTTATGCGTATTTCTGCCAAATCGGGCACTGTCGGTAGCTTTCGCTTTCTTTGCAAACGTGCTCAACGTGAGCGTCGCCCCAGTCCCAAGTTTTTCCACATAAATCACAGCGGTAGCAGTTATATTCTCCGCCGTCATATTTAATATGAAGACACTCCATACTATCACCTCCTTTTATTATATTTTAATCCATTTAACCAATCCAATGTTGCTACATTTTGAAGCGAAACTCCTAATAAAATGATGAAACCTCGTCCGAAACTCTTAAGTTTGTATTAAGAAAGATAAAATATAGAACATGCAAACATTTCATCATAGAGACTCGTGATTTTTTATAATATAAATCAAAGAAGCTCTTTCCCATCAGAACAATAATGTTTTTAATATTCTAAAAAAAGTAATAGCAATGAGTATGTAAATAATAGCACAATAAGCTGTGTCATTGGAAAATATTAATGCAGTTACCAAAGTAATGAATAATATTGCACTCCAAAAGCCTAACTTGTAAAAGAATCTAAACATATTTTCTAACATCCTTTATTCAAACTGAGCAATTAGTTGTTTTGCTTCTGTTGAATCTTTATTCATAGCATAAACAGCACGGTTTTGTTTGGCCTTTTCCTCAATAAGGCTGCCATTCTTGCTCGTGTCTGAAACATGATACGGATTCTCGTAGCCCATACCTATTGTCGTAATTCGAGATGAATCAATTTGATTATCTGATCGTGAAATAATTAAAGATTTAACTGCCTCTGCCCTCTTCTTTGAAAAGCTTTCGCATTTATTTTGTGGCGGTACCGTTGCCGTTGAGGCGGCTAATAGTAAATTGTAGTCCTTGTTGTAAAGCATGTAATTAATAATTTTTGTAACGGCTTTAGAGGCTTGTTCCTCGTCCACAAATTCCACAGAATCAGATTTGAAAGCGATTTCATCTGTTGTAAATACAACAGATGAATCTTTGTTATATTCCTGAACATTAAGACTGTCTTCTGTAACCGGAACAACACTAACTCCAACATCATAATTTGTCCTATCGTCAGCTGTGGCATTGTCACTTTTAAAATCGACTTTTCCTCCTGCCTTGGCAATCAGTGTTCCCCATAAATACTCATTATTAGCTTCCATTTCAGCTGTGAGTTCTTTTTGTTCATCAGAAACTTGATTGAGGTTGTACCAATCGATAGTAATACCCTCAAGATTAGGCAATGCTTGCTTAGCCGAAAGTTGCTCAACAACCTCATTGACAGTTTCTTTTGAAGAAAGAATATTGAATTTAGTCATATCAATAAGTCCTGTGGTCTGAACACCGGTACTGTAGACAACAATATGTTTTGCATAATCAGTGTTCGCATCTGAAGAATTGAGTTCGTTAGCGGCTATTTCAATCGCCTTTAAAATATCAACTTCTGCTACTTTGGGTGTAAGGTTATTGAATGTTTCGATAACCTTATTAGTCATCTTCGATACATACTTTTTCTTTATAGTGGACGAGACATTTTTCTTAAGATTGAATTTGAAACGGTTATCTTTTTCAACAGTCGGATTGCCATCAAGTTCAATAACTGACAAAAGAGTATTGTTGTCAATAGCAGATTGGACGCTTGATTCAATTGTGCTTTCGTTAATTGCAGGCGGCTGAGCATTTGCGTGTCTGCCAACGATATATACGGTGTTGCTTGTTTCCTCATTGGAAACTTTGCCGGAACAACCTGTAAAGGTTGCTCCAACGAGTATAAATGCCAAAGCCAAAGCGATAATCTTTTTCATATTTCATTCTCCTTGTGTCAATTTTATCGAATCACTTGCTATATCTTCAATTCCATCAGCAGAAATTCCAGACTTGTGAGCCAACATCTGTCTTGCAATTGCCTTCTTGGAAATATCTACCTTTTCAAGAAATCCGTTATACTCTTTCTGAATCTTTTCTTCCGCAGCAATTAGGTCTGCTTTTTCTTTACTCTCAAGCTCGAGTTTGCCTGCTTCTGCTTCAACTTCGAGCGCTCCTTTATCGACCTGATTCTCCCAATTTGCATTTTTTTGGAGACGAGCCGGGTCATACGAGTGCATAGTCATACAAAAAGCTAATACCGAAGTTCCGAGCCTACCGGCAGAAATGAGCATCGCGTATAACTTTGGCGCTTGTACCGGAACATCTTCTAAGAGTTCGCCGTCCATTGTGAATGGAATATTAGCAATGTTAAATTGGAAGATTGTTACGAAAACAAAGACAAAAGCAAAAGCAGCAAGACCACACCAAAAAATTATGAGCTTTGACGTATCTTTTTCCTTTTTAAATCTTTTCTCGAACAAATACTCTTGAAGTCCAACTGCGGCGAATGATGGACCAATTTGGCTACAACAGGCAAGTGCACTTATGGACAAAATCATCAAAATAGGAGCGTCCGTCAATATGGAAGAGATGTAAGTGTAATTTCCAACAATTTCAAAGCCGATCAAAAACATGACAACTACCAAATTGACAATCGAATTGTAAGTCCAATGATTGTATCTTGCTTTATCGTAATTCTTTTCAAATTTTTTAAGTCGTGAAAAGAAGTTTCTCTCATCGAATGAGTTTTTATTTTTATTTTTCATTGTCGATACCTCCAATCTTTTTGCAGAAATCAATGATACTATCACAGACCAGTGAATCCTGCTTAGCTTTTACAGCAATTTGATTGCAAATTTCCTCATGCTGCAATTTTTGGATTTTTGCATACGAACCCTCTGCATTGAAAAGCGAATCGATATACCCATCAAGATAGAAAGGCGTCAATTCGTCGACTTCTGTACTTTCGCAGGATTCTTTTGCGAAATTTTCAAGTCCATGGATGTACGTATTACTGTACTTTGAAAACTCATAATCCTTCGGAACAATAGATGTAATGCTAAAAAGATGATCGATTTTGATATTATTAACATTCTCATCCATCGACTTATTTTTATCTCTCTTCATTGCGGTTTACCTCCCATTCTTTCGTGTGAACTTTTTTATATAGTTCCCATGCTGTTTCGTCGAATTTAGCTTCAACATCCGGAACCTTAATGTTTACTTTACGAAGATAATTCTTGACAAAAGCAATTGTAGTCGCCTTTATTGACTCAAGTCTTTCTTCTAAGATAAGATTTGCAGAATTTATGAAAGACAATGCCTCAAGATATTGTGCCTTGGCTTTATGAATTGCGGCATTTTTCTGTATTTCTGCTTCTTTAGCTGCCTTTGCTGCCCTTTTTTCCTTATTGTTTTTTGGAGCAGGACTTGTCGTTGTGTCATTATTCATCATGCTCATTGTATCGATATTGTTTTCATAAATAATCGAATATGAATCCGCAAGAAACGCTTCAGTGAAAGCTATCTCCTCAGCAATAGCTGAATTCGATTTGTGAATAACCGATTCAATAAAACACTTGCATTTTTCTGTGCCTCTTCTTGAATCGATTAAACATTGAATTGACAATTTTAAGTTGGAATAATTCAAATGCTTAAGAACAATCGGTCTGCTCTCAAAACCTTTAAGTTTTTCGTTATAAATATTAGCTTCCTTTGTGTTATCCATTTTTTTACCTCCTTTATTTCTACAATAATTATTACATATTTTGAAATACCGATGTTAACAGTTATTGAAACGAAACCCTAAAAATAACATCCAAACTTCTTCTGAAACCCCTTTCGATTGTAAAAAAATGTGATATAATAAAAAGCATAAGTGAGGGGGAGATAAATAAATGAAGTATTTTTCAACTTGTATTATCACAACGAACGACAGATTAAAGGGAACTCTTTATATTGATAAGGATCTGTACATTGATTTTAATAATCATAATATTGTATGTAATAGTAATTCTTCTCCGTATAATCTAAGCGACACTGCTTTTGAGTGTTTAGAAAAGACTATTGTTAACAGTTGCAAAGACGCAAAAGGCAGAACAACTACGATAAAAGTCGATGGAAAGACTGAAAAAATATACATTAATCGAGTAACAAAAAGAAAGTTATTGCCTTTATCAGACAGGGCATGTGAAAATGTTATTACCAGCCTTAACAAAATTGATAAGCGCATTACAAAGTATTTAATGAAAAGCATCAGATCCGAGGAAGGTTATTGTTCTCGTTTTAATTCTGATGTTGCTATATATAAAATGCAAAATGAAGACATCAACGATGATAGTTTTCCCGATGAAAGAACAATACGAAAATTTCTTGCTTTTCAAGCAGATGCTACGAGTTTTGTAAAATATGTTTCATCGCAAGATGAGTTGATTTTAAAAAATGAATTGTGGCAAGAAAAGACACCAAGAGAACAAAAAATATCTTTTCCTAAAGGATCTGAGGGATTATTAATTAAAATGTATAACATTGCACGATTCGCCCGTTGCAATGAATCCGAAATTAAATACAAAGAAACATTTAAGAATTTTTTAGTTCTTCTTTTATATCAAAAGAAATATGAAAATATAATTACCGAACAAGCTTTAAACGCTTATAAATTTAAAGACGATTTTGAAGAGAATTTACTAAGTAATGGCCCGTTTGATGAGTTTTCAGATACTTCTAATGAACTCATAGAGTTTTATAGAAAAGATTTATATAATTTTTACGAATTAAGTAACCCTATTTGTTCGAATACTTTATTACAGCAATTTTACGAAGCTTTTAAGCAAACCTATTGTTTAGAAGATTCGCTTGCTGTTTTACACAAATACGGAAAAAATTGTGATAGATTTGCTGCAGAAAAAATATGTGAATATTTAAAAAACAAAATAGATCAGTATACTAATACGGGAATAAGCCGTGAAGATTTTGCGATAATGATGTATTCGATACTATTCTATATATCACACGGTTTCATTTGCGAAAAGTTCCATGAAGTAATAAACGGAATCGATTCTGACAGAGAAGAATTCAACAGAGAGGTTTTGGCAAAATATGGTTGTTCAGGCAATCCTGGAATATATGCAATTTACAGAATGACCAATCGTCCCACACCAAACGCTATTGCTGTATTCGAAGCAGGAGAACTCGAGTATTATGGAAGAGGTTCTTCAAAACAGCCAAATTTTGAAAAAGCATTTTATTTATATAAAAAAGGGTGCTATTCTTTATCAAATTTCAATCCTCTCTCGGCTTGGTCATATTCATATATGCTCTACAAATATAAAGAAAAGGAATTGGTGAATGCTTATATAGAAGAACTTGAATGTGATATAGAGCAGTTAGGAGAACATGAGGCAAAAAAGAAAAGAAAAATAGCAGCTATAGAACCCGCTTTAAAAGCCTTCAACTGTGGTTGCTATGCTGCTGCCAATATATTAGGACAAATGCTTGACGATGCTGAAATACCACGAAAGTATAAAATTAACTTCACAAGGACTACTAGTCAAGAATACTTCGAAGAAGCTTCTAAAGGTGGTTATGTTTTTGCTAAGAACCAGCTTTACAGTATTTGGACAACTCGTGCAGAGAGCGAAACAAACCAAGAAAAGAAAAGCGGATACTTTGAAAAGGCATTTTCATATCTAAAAGAAAGTGCCGATTTATGTGAGCCTTGGGCATGTAACAAATATGCGGATTCTTATCTGATAAAAATACATAAAAATTATGATGATGCATTCAAATATTTCATCGATGCATATAACCTTGGAGTAGATAATACTAAAGAGTGGGCTGCGGCAAATATTATCAAGTACTATATGTCTGGTTCAAATCAAACTGATGATAAAATTGCATGTTTGTTATCAGCGAACAGTCCTTCGATAGATAATTTCAATTCTTTTTATTCAGAACTTTTAGAAATATGTCGCTGTTCTAAAGATAAGGATATCAAAGACATTTTTGATAATTGTATTTCAAAAGGTGTAAATATTAATGACTGATTATTTTGATAGACTCATAAAAGATGAAATTAGAGTTCTTATAGATGAAAAAGAACTATGTTCCGGGTTGACATTAGCCTTTGGTACCACTGACAACAGTATCAATTATAATTATGGCATCACAGGCAATAATCACCTTAATGTTTCAAATGAAACTATAATTGATTTGGCGTCAATTACTAAGCTATTTTTAAGTTTCGCTTATTTTCATCTATATGATACAAAACTAGTTGATTTTAAAAAACCTATTTCGTATTACACAAACAAGTTTAAAAATATCAAAGATTTTTCTATTGAAAACTTACTGCATTTCAATTGCGTTTTAAAAACCCAGCATCGTATATCAAATATGCAATACGAGCAAGCAGTAGATGAGATTATGCATATTTCAGGGAAAATATCCAATATACCTATATATAGTGATATGCCATCGATAGTTCTGGGTTTTTTATTTGAAGAAATTTCACAAATGACTTTTGGTAATTATGTCGATACTTTAGTTGAACGATTACGTCTAAACAATACATTTTGGCATTCTCAAAAAAAGTATAATAATTTTATGGATTATTCGGGTGAAATTCAAATATCAAACAATCAGATAAAAAGCCTTGTAAATCCACCACTATTAGTAAATGACGCTAAAGCACGCACACTTTCAAATAATGGACAATATCTTTGTGGACATGCAGGCGTATTTTCTACTTGTGATGATATGGTTAAATTATCACAAGCATTATTATCTAACAAAATAATAAGTGAAAAATCATTAAATATAATTGGAACTGTACTTACCACCAATAGTGAACAACGTTTTGGTAATTTATGCTATTGCAAATCTCCAAACAAACATTTATCTGAAGTACCTTCTAATTTCAGTGAAAATGCGTTTGCTATGTCCGGCTTTACCGGAAATTATCTTTGTATTGACCCACAGAAAAAACTTTTCATTTTTATTGGAGCTAACAAACTATCCAGTCGCATCTCCAGATGTGACGACAGCATAGAAATAGCTGATTCAATTATAAGTGTCAACAATAAAAAAATTGTTTGTAGTAAAGACTTTGTTTTTAAAAAAGATAGATTAAGAGATGTGTGTTCGGATTATTTATTAAAGACATTTTAGTTTTAAATTACAAAAAGAGTGAGTGTGTGAGTAAAAACCAACTTGCGCACTTTTATGATTTTTGAAAAGTACCACTTTAAAAGGAATTCAAAATTGGACAATAGTTAGAAATCAACTCGTAACAAATGAAAAGATGGTTGCTCGCATTGTCAATGCGAGCAACCATCTTTTCATAATTTTTTAAATTTGTTAGATCCGTTTCTTTTTCCAAGTTTTTCTATACCTAATTCAGTTTGATTGTTATAGAGTTTAACCCCAAGATTAGCCGGTGGAACATTTATAATATCATTTAGCGAAAACTGAGTTCCTGATTTCATTTTTGCAATTCGTTCTTCTATAGTAGCCCATATTTTAGCATAGGTCCTTTCCTTTAAAGAAACATCTCTACAATAGCTTGAAACATCCGGATAGCCTTCGTCCTTTGCAAAAGTTTGAAGCTTATTCCATTCATCGACATCTACAGTAAATTGAATTCTCATAATTTTACTCCTTTCACATTGTCAGTAGTGTTTGTTCATATGCTACTGACATAATATCACAATAGTAGCAGAAGGTCAAGTTCTACTTTGCAATTTAATATTGTAGAATACCGTATCCATAGATAATGCTACTTCCAACTGTGTACTGTCTTTGCTTGCAAGCATCGTGGGAATTGCCTTCAGCGGTATAAACAATGCCATTCTCACACTTCTCTACGATACCAACATGGTCTGTTGTACCGTCGCCCTCCCAGTCAAAGAATATGATTGTTCCAGGTGCAGGCTCTAGTTTCTGTCTGCCCATTATCCTCGCTCCTTGAACCATTCCGAACCTTGAACACAACCGGCATATTTCGGAATTACACCTGCTTCAATATATCCGCACTCGTTGGCACACCAAGACACAAAGCAAGCACACCATTCAACACGAGAGTCAAAGCCGTACCAAGACCAATAAGGCTGTCCTCCGATATTGCTCACTTGAGAAAGTGCAACCGAAACAATTTGCCCGTCACTGTATCCGATGCTGTAAAGAACTTGCGACCACAAGGGGTTATTTCCGTCTTTTAGAAGTTCAGAGAGGAATTGTTTCTGCTCTTGGTTAAATCCATACTTTGCAGCCATTTCTTCTACCGTCCTGTGAGAAACCGTGATATACAAAAAGGTTTCTGTTACGAGTTTCTCGGTTACTACAATGTTTCCGTGTCCGTCATCACTTTCCTCTATCTCCTTGTGGGTCTTTCTTTCAGTATGTGAAGAAACCTCATTCATTCCCAAAATATATCAGTAACAGGTAGTAAAAGGGGTAGAGTGTGGGAATGGGGAATTAACGACTGTCACGCTCTGCCCTTTGTTTGAGATACTTGTTGTAATGCTCCAAAGCCTTGCAAACAAAATCTTCCGATTGGCTTACGGGAACATTTTTCGGAATTAGTTGTCGAACTCTGTCACCTCTCAACACAATTTTTTCTTTCTGATTTGGCTTTTCCTCCGACATTATGGCTTGGATAGCCCCGGTTGTAAGCTTGCCGTCATCGAAAAACTTACGCATACGGATAGTTTGGTCGTGGGACGGAGTTGCGTCGTTGAGGTCTATCTCATCAACTACATCACGCTGACTGTCCTCGTCAAGATATGACAATTCAACTGCCGGTCGCATTTTAATTTGTCCCTCATCAACATAATCGAGTAATTCCGGAACAAGGTTTGTAAGGCGTACATAACGGTGTATTTGACGCTCACTGTCGCCAACCTCATCAGCAACCTGAGTTACAGATAACTTATTGCCCACTGGGCGAGAAGTTAAATCTGTTCGTTGTCCTTGTCTTTTCATTGCTTGCAATCGCATTTTATATGCAAATGCTTTTTCCGAGGGAAGTATCTGCGAGCGTTGGTAGTTACGTTCTACCATTAGAATTGTGGCTTCATTTCGATTTATGTCAACGACCTCACATCTTAATGTTTCAAACCCCGCAAGCTCACAAGCTCTCTTTCTTCTGTGTTCTGAAATGAGTTCGTATCTGCCGTCCTCTTTCTGTCTTACCGTAGCCGGAGTAATAACTCCACGCTCTTTTACACTTTCAACAAGCTGTGCCATATCCTCGTCATCACGCACCTTAAATGGGTGGTCGGGGAAATCATCAATCTCCGTCAGCGGAATATCTCTGATTTTAGATAACTTTTCATCATCTCTTTGCTCTTGAGTTGAAAACAAATCATCGAGTTTCGTGAGAGTGAAGTCGCTCTTTCTTCCTGCCATCTGCTAACACCTCCTTTGTGAATTCGGTGTATGCTTTCGACACCGTACAGTTTGGCTCATAAGCAAAAATGCTCTTGCCTTTGGAAGAAGTCTCTGCTGCCTTTACAGCAATCGGAATATGTGTGCGATACATTAATCTGATTGCCGAAGTTTTCTCTCAGAGCTTCTACTGTGCTTTTGGCGAGGTTGGTACGGCTGTCCACCAAAGTAAGTAGCATACCATCTACCTTTAAGTTTGGATTGATACGCTTCTTTACTTTTGAAATGGTCTGCACAAGCTGCGTCATTTCTTTTGCCGGTAAATACTGTGCCTGAACAGGAATAATAACGCTGCCAGCCGCAGACAAGGCATTGATTGTTACCATACCCAGCGATGGCATACAATCAATAAGTACATAATCGTATTTGTCCTTCACTTCGCTGAGGTAATTTCTCAAAGCCGTTTCTCTGCTCATTGCATTTACAAGGTTAAAATCTATCGCAGACAATTTAAGGTTTGCGGGTACAAGGTCAACTCCTTCTTCGTGATGCAGAATACCGACCATAGGGTTAGTCATCGTTTCGTTTATTACATCTGTGAGTTTTGTTGCAAGCGTGATACCCAAGTCATCCGTATTCTGCCAACCGAGACAAGTGGTTAAATCGCCCTGCGGGTCTGCGTCTTGAGCAATACTTTCTTGCCCTGCATTGCAAGACCTACACCGAGATTTACCGTAGTGGTTGTCTTTCCGACTCCGCCTTTTTGATTGCATATTGCAATCGTTTTGCAGTTTGACACTTTGTTGTCCTCCTTTCTTAAAATTCATAGCTTTTCGGCTATGTACCTGACCGATTCATTTCCTAATCGGTCGTGGCAATATTTATTCTTAATACCAATTACCGAGCAAAACGCTGTGGGAAGTCACTTAGGAACAGATTGCTAATCTGTATCATAGGAGTTTCACCTCTGCCGGGTTCTCCGCCAGCCCCGTAGGGAAGTATCATTATCATTCTAACTGTCATCGCCATAACAGTTGCAACCTGTTATTTATATCGGGAGTTCTCGCTATTCTGAAATTCAGAAGTTTCGGCGTACCCGATAAGGTAGCTATCATCAGAAATAAAGTCTTAGTGACCTGTATATTCAGTTTTCAAATTTCAAGTGAAAGGCTTCCGATTTTGTGGTTCGGAATTAACCCTTTCACTTGTTTGAACTGGGAGAGGCGTTTTGCACCCCCTCTGAGCAAAAATTCTTCAACTTTTTTTGAAAATAAAAAAAGCCGCCTGTTTCAATTAAGAAACAGACGGCTAAATGTCTTTTACACATATTCAATTTTAATTTTCTTTCTTTTTGTTTTTAAGACTTTGAACAAAACATCATCAACTGCGTCGGTGTATCTGCCTTGTTCAATCAATTTGTTTTTTAGATTTATAAGGGAAGCAACAATTTCGTTTCTTTCTTTTGTACTTAAATATATATGGTATTATTCTGCTTCCATACTATTCACCTCGCTGTTTTTATCTGATTTGATGATATATTAAAGAGAAAGTTTTATCAAATATGCAAAAAAGGCTTCTGCCCAAAGCAGGGCAAAAGCCTTAAAAATTATGCGATTTTGGAGGTTAGTTGCAAGCCAAGGGGGACTATTTCATCTGCCCGAAAACACGTTTTTGAAAAAA
>OGZF01001455.1_pt1 | contig 14356 bp, 12 predicted proteins | sample 1576771 | NCBI WGS metagenome assembly OGZF01 (sample SAMEA3541536, study PRJEB24748) | human gut metagenome | biome: human gut; feature: human-associated habitat; material: faeces | place: China | collected 2012
AGCAGAAAGTCTTTTCCGGCGAAGTGAAGTTCACCAACGAAGAAATGTCCAAGCTCGTGCTGAGCAGTCCTGACAAACGGCAGGATGTCTTTGCTGAGATCATGCACCCGGAGATTACGAAAGCGATGGAAACTGCAAACGCAGACCCCAAAGCAGATGAGCCGGTTCCGATGCCCATATCCAACCCCGAACAGTTCAAAGGCTACCAAGTCCCGGACGAGTGCATGAAGGTCTACAAAACCCTGAGCATGGCCACAGAAATGATGCGAAACACATGGAAACGAGTGCTCAAAAATAACCAGAGCTACCTGTCTGACCCAGAAAAGCAGAAAGTTCTCCGCTATGCCATGCAGCGGCCAGCCCACTACCTGAATGAGTTGGAAGCCTGCATGGAGCAGATTCTTTCTGAAAGCATCGAAGAAGCTGAAAAGACCGCATAACGACAGGCACTTGTAAGCCATCAATGAATCCACCAAAAGCAAGTGCAGGGCAGAAAACTTCCGCGCCCTTGCGCCTGATGTGAAATGGAATCCTGATTTTCCCGCCCGCCTTCGCTGCAGTGGGACGATCAGAGGAGTGTGCGTTTGAACAAGAAGAAAAAATCCACAAATCTTTCCCCTTGCCCCGATGAAGCCATCGAACGTCTGGCACGGGCATTCTACCCGGCGATTCTTGCCTGCTGGAACAGCGAGGAAGGTCAGCGGGAGTTTGCTGCGTGGCAGGCAGAACAGGCTCATCTCTCCGGCAAAGAAAAACAGGAAGTTCCCGATGGGGAACTCCCTGCCTTACTTATCGTGTGTGGATTTTTCAGGGTGCGTCCGGCAGGGCGCACCCTGTTTTTGCGTTCAGTCCTCTAGTCCGTGACTCCCAGCCACGTTCTTCAAATATTCCTCCGGTTCGCCGTTCAGAATCAGTTCAGCATACGCCAGCGGATCGTTGTAGATGAGGTAATCCAATTCTGCCCTCTGCGCCATAGTGACATCCAGCGCATCCTCGACCCCGGTGCAATCAATGGAAATTTTGCGCCCATCCCGGAGTAGCAACTCCACGCACCCGGTGTCCATGTCAAACTTGCAAGCTCTTGCATCGTACTTCATAATCCTGTCCTCCTGAAATCATGGCCGTAATGTCAAGTGATGAATTAAAATCGTACAAACCTGACAAAAATCCGGGAGAAATTTTTACTTCCCTCCAATCTTGGAAACAGGTTCTCCTGTTTGGTAACCAAATTCGCTTTTAAACATTTTATAATGGATGCAGAAAACAGGATCTGAAGCCCACAGAAAAAGCGAAGTGTGCCAATACGATGAAGGAGGCTGCATTCATCACTATGAATCACACAATTCCCGAACGATTTTCTTTGGGGTGCATCCACCAGTGCTTTCCAGGTGGAGGGCGGTTACAACGAAGGGGGCAAGGGTCCTGCCACCACCGACCGGGGTGCAGGCCAGCCCGGCATCGCCGACCACTACCACCACTGGGAAGAGGATGTGGATCTGATGGCCGAGCTGGGCCTCAAGGTCTACCGGATGGGCTTTTCCTGGAGCCGGATCATGCCCGACACCTCGGGCAACCCCAACCCGGAGGGCCTGGCCTTCTATGACCAGCTGATCGACTACCTGCTGGAACAGGACATCGAGCCCCTGGTAACCCTCTACCACTTCGAGTGCCCCCAGGCCCTGGTGGACGCCTTTGGCGGCTGGCTGGACCGGCAGATGATCGACCATTACCTGCGGTATGCCGAGGTGTGTTTCAACCACTTCAATGGCCGGGTCAAGCGGTGGGTCACCGTCAACGAACAGCTGATCGCCACCGTCGCCGGCATCATGAACGGCAACCACGAAACCGATCCCCAGAAAAATCTGCAGAACATCTACCAGATGAGCTACCACGTCTCCCTGGCGGAGCACAAAGCCATGGCTTTGCTGCGGCAGATTGACCCGGAGGCCCAGATCGGCCCGGTCTGCGCCATTCAGGTGGTGTATCCCTACAGCAGCCGTGCAGAGGATGTGCTGGCGGCGGAGAACGCCGAAGAGCTGATGGAATTCTACCTGCTGGACCTGAGCGTCCGGGGAGAGTATCCGCCCTATGTGGCCAGCTACTTAAAGAGCCACGGCCTTTATCCCGAAACCCGGCCCGAGGACGCCGCCGTGCTGAAAAGTTCCACCCCCGATTTCATCGGCATCAACTACTATTTCAGCATCTGCGTCAAGGCCAAGGAAGGTCCTGTCAACTACCATCAGCCGCCTTTCTGGGTGTCGGATGCCTTCGACATCTGCGACAATCCCTACCTGAAAACCACCGAATGGATGGACAAAGGCATCGACCCGGTGGGCCTGCGGATCGGGATGCGGAAAGTCTACAACCGCTACCGCCTGACCATGATCGTCACCGAAAACGGCATGGCCTATAGCGAAACACTAGGCCCGGACGGCCAGATCCATGATCCCTACCGCATCGAGTACCTTAAAGAGCATATCGAACAGCTGGCCATCATGATTGACGAAGGACTGCCGGTGTTCGGCTATTGCCCTTGGAGCTTTGTAGACGTGGTGTCCAGCCACCAGGGCTTTGCCAAACGATACGGCTTAGTCTACGTGGACCGCACCGAGACCGATCCCAAGCAGTGCGCCCGGGTGAAAAAGGACAGTTTCTACTGGTATCAAAAAGTGATCATCAACAACGGCCTGACAGAATAAGCCATCACCTATTTTCCCCGCAGCCGTGCGGGCAACGTCCTGCGCTGCCTGCATGGCTGTTTTGTTGTTTGAAAGGAGTTTTTGTATGCATATCGCATTCGTATCGCTGGGCGCCTTCGGGCACATCAATCCTACCCTGGCCCTCGTCACCGAACTGGTGAAGAAAGGCGTTCGAGTGACTTATTTCACCACTGAAGCCTTCCGCACTATCATTGAGCCCACCGGGGCAAAGTTCGTCGCCGTACCCTCCTGGATGGCGGAAAACGACAAGCATAATGAGGACGGCGAAAGGAAAGAGGATGACGGCGGAGTGGCCGCCGCGGTGCCCTTCCTGTTCTTAAACGAGGCCGGGGCCTACATCGCCCCCATTCTGGAGGTGCTGCAGGCCGACAAGCCTGATGCCATTGTCCACGACTTTGCAGGCATCGCCGGCACCATCGCCGCCGACGTGCTGAAAGTGCCCAATGTGATGCTGTACACCAGCTACCCCTCCAACGACAGCTACTCGGTGGCGGCGGGGTTCGAGAACGTCCCGGCGGACCACCCGCTCCGCAAGGCCGCTGATGAAATCGCCGAGGGCTTTGTGGCAAAATATGGCTGCCGCAAGATGACGGTCAGGGAAATCTTCGACGGCCACGGGGATTTCAACCTGGTGATGATGCAGAAGCGCCTGGTGCCCCACAATGAGACCTTCGGGGACAATTTCGTCTTCACTGGGGTCCAGATCGGCAAGCGCACCGCCTTCGGCAGCTGGAAGGCCCCCGACAATGGCAAGCCCCTGCTGTACTCTTCCCTGGGCACCGCCTTCAACAACTGGCCGGAATATTACCCAATTCTCTTTGACGCAGTCCGGGATCTGGACATCAACGTCTTTGCAGCCTTGGGCTCCATTGACCCCGCCAGCCTGAAGGACATCCCCGCCAACGTGGAGGTGGGCCAGATGGTACCCCAGCTGGACATCCTGTCCCAGGCATCGGTATTCATCACCCACGCCGGCATGGGTGGCACCGGCGAGGCTATCTACTACGGTGTCCCCATGATCGCCATCCCCCAGATGGAGGAACAGGCCATCACTGCCCGGCAGATTGAGAAGCTGGGGCTGGGCTGCGACTTCCTGGACAAGAACGCCATCACCAGCGAAAGCCTGAAGGCTGCCATCGTCAAGCTGCTGACCGACCCCTCTTACAAGGAAACCGCCGCAGACTTCAGCCAGGACATGAAGAGCCTGGGCGGCGCCAAGGCTTCCGCCGAGGCCCTGCTGCACTTCCTGAATCACTAACGCCATTTCCCTTCTGTCCCAGTTTGCCGGGGCAGGTACTTCTTTTTCGTAATACCCCGCCTGTCTGCCAGGCGGGGTATTCTTGAAATACAAGAAACACAAGGAGGATACGGACCATGACAACTTTCCCCAAAGATTTCCTGTGGAGCGCCTCCACAGCAGCCACCCAGATTGAGGGGGGCTGGAACGCCGACGGCAAGGGGGAGTCCATCTGGGACACCCTGGTCCACGACAGCACCGGCAAGATCGCCCACGGCGAGAACGCCGACACCTCCATTGACTTTTACCACCGTTGGCGGGAGGATGTGGCTCTGATGAAGCAGATGGGTCTGAAGGCCTACCGGTTTTCCATCAGCTGGCCCCGGGTGCTGCCGGAAGGCGTGGGCCGTGTGAACGAGGCAGGCATCCGGTTCTACCAGGACCTCTGCGACGAGCTGCTGAAAAACGGCATCCAGCCCCTGGTGACCCTCTACCACTGGGATCTGCCCACCGCCCTCTACCGGCAGGGGGGCTGGAAGAACCCCGCCAGCCCCGACTGGTTTGCTGAATATGCAGAGGTCGTGTCCAAAGCCCTGGCAGACCGGGTACAGTGCTGGCTTACCTTCAATGAACCCCAAATGTTCTGCGGCCTGGGTCTGGTGGCGGGGGTTCACGCTCCCTTCGAGCACAACGACGACCAAACCATGATGGGCGTCACCCGGAACATCCTGCTGGCCCACGGCCGGGCAGTGCAGGTGATGCGGAAAAACTGCCCCGGCGCCAAAGTGGGCATGGCCCCCACCGGGGACTGCTGCCTGCCCAAAGACGACACTCCCACCGAAGTGGAAAAGGCCCGGCAGAAATCCCTGTCTGAGTATCCCGGCTACATCATGTCCAACACCTGGTGGGCCGACCCGGTGTTTTTGGGGCAGTACCCCGCCTGGGCCAAAGAAAAATTCGGGGATATGCTCTACCCCATGACGCCGGAGGAGTGGGCTCTTGTGTCCCAGCCGTTGGACTTCTACGCCTACAACTGCTACCAGGGCACGGTAGACCTGGTACCCGACCCCTCCCAATACGACGCCTACGCCTACCAGGGCAGCCCCCAGACGGCGGCGGCCTGGAACATCACCCCCAAGGTCCTCTATTATGCCAGCAAGTTCTGGTTTGAGCGGTACCATCTGCCCATCCTCATCACCGAAAACGGCTACTCGGGGCTGGACTGCGTGATGCTGGACGGCAAGGTCCACGACCCCCAGCGGATTGACTACCTCCACCGGTTCCTGCTGGAGGTAGCCCACGCCATCGCCGACGATGTGCCAATCATCGGCTACTCGGTTTGGAGTTTGTTCGACAACTTCGAGTGGGCGGCAGGCTACAGCTGCCGCTACGGCCTGATCTATGTGGATTACCCCACCCAGCAGCGGATTGTGAAGGATTCCGGCTGGTGGTACCGGGACGTTATTGCATCCGACGGCGGGTGCCTGTAACCCCTTTCATGTCAGAAAGAGATTTTTATTTATGTATCGGGCAATTTTTCTTGACAATTTATACAATTTCTCGAGAAAATATTTTCCAGCATCGTCATTAAAGAAACCATTCTCCTTTCTTTGAAACAGGAGTGGCAGGTTTCTGATGTATAATGAAGCCGTCAAAAGCAAACGACAGCCTGCATCTGTCGTCTGATTTCCCACAATTGCCCTCAAAAGGAGGAATGTTCATGAAGCGTTTGCTGATACGCGCTGACGATCTGGGCTATTCCCAGGGAGTCAACTGCGGCATTGCAGCCGCCGTAGCCGCTGGACTGGCCCGTTCGGTTGGGGTGATGACCAACATGCCCGCCGTCGTCCATGGCCTGGGTCTGGTGAGCGGCCACCCCCTGTGCCTGGGCCAGCACACCAACATCTGCGTGGGCCGGCCCCTTACCGAACCAGCCCGCATCCCCAGCCTGTGCACCCCCGAAGGGGAGTTCAAGCCCAGCCGCGCCTATCGTGAGGCTGCCAAAGCCGGCCAGGACTTTGTGGTGCTGGAGGAGGTCATCGAGGAAATCGAAGCCCAGTATCGGCAGTTCAAGGCCCTCACCGGGAAGGAGCCCGGCTACTTTGAGGGCCATGCGGTGGCCAGCCCCAACTTCTTCAAGGGACTGGAAATTGTCGCCCAACGCCACGGCCTGCCCTACTTTGCCATGGGCCGCCCCGGCGAGTCGGTAACTTTCCGGAATACCAGAGTCTACGCTTATATGCCTAAGGACTTCAAGGCTTACGAGGCCGACCCCTTCACTGGGGTCCAGGATGCAGTTGCCCATGCCCACGAGGGTGCCTGCGACATGATGGTGTTCCATCCGGGGTACATCGACGCCTACCTGCTGGATCATTCCAGCATGACCACCCCTCGTGTACGGGAGGCCGCCATGCTCTGCCGGCCCGAGGTTCGCACCTGGCTGGAACAGCAGAATATCCAGCTGGTTACCTACGATGATCTGACCTGACAAGAAGGAGAAAACATCTGTGAATCAGACCATACATCATTTTCCCGAAGGCTTTCTTTGGGGCGCTTCCACCAGTGCTTTTCAGGTAGAGGGCGGCTATAACGAGGGCGGTAAGGGCCCCGCCACCACCGACGGCAGCGTCGGTCCCGGCATCGCCGATACCAAAGTGGCCGCCGACCACTATCACCACTGGAAAGAAGATGTGGACCTGATGGCCGAGCTGGGCCTCAAGGTCTACCGGATGGGCTTTGCCTGGAGCCGGATCATGCCCGACGCCTCCTGCACCCCAAACCCCGAAGGGTTGGCCTTCTACGATCAGCTGATCGACTATCTGCTGGAAAAAGGGATCGAGCCGTTTGTCACCCTCTACCACTTCGAGTGCCCCCAGGCCCTGGTGGATGCTTTTGGCGGCTGGAAAGACCGCAGGATGATCGACGCTTATGTGAAATACGCTGAGGTCTGCTTTACCCACTTCAAGGGTCGGGTCAAGCGGTGGGTCACAGTGAACGAACAGCTGATCGCTACGGCTGCCGCCCGCAACACCGGCGATACCGAGACCGACCCCCGCCGGCGCCAAAAGAACACCTACCAGATGAGCTACCATGTTTCCCTGGCTGAACACAAGGCATTTGCGCTGCTGCATCAAATTGACCCGGAAGCACAGATCGGACCAGTTTGCGCCATGCAGGTCATCTATCCGGCCAGCAGCCGCAGCGCCGACGTACTGGCTGCCATGAACGCCGAAGAAATGATGCAGAACTACATGCTGGATATAAGCGTCCGGGGCGAATATTCCCCCTATGCCGCCAGCTACCTGCGGCGGGAAAACTTCTATCCCGAGACGGCCCCTGGGGATGACATCATCCTGAAAAGCTCAGGGCCCGATTTCATCGGAGTCAACTACTATTTCAGCGACTGCGCCAAAGAGCGCACTGAACCCATCCGGTTCGACCGCTTTCCTCCCTGGTCAGGGGGCGATTTCCAGCTGTGCGACAACCCCTATGTCACCAAGACCGAATGGATGGACCGCGGTATCGATCCGCTTGGCCTACAGATCGGGATGCGCAAAATGTATGACCGCTACCGCCTGCCCATGATCGTCACCGAGAACGGCATGGCCTACAGCGAGGTCATTGGAGAGGACGGCTGCGTCCACGATCCCTACCGGATCGACTACATCACCCGGCACCTGGAGCAAATCCAGGTGCTGATCGATGAAGGATACCCCATCTTTGGCTACTGCCCCTGGAGTTTCGTGGATGTGGTATCCAGTCACCAGGGCTTTGCCAAGCGGTATGGTCTGGTGTATGTGAACCGCACCGACACCGACGTCAAAACCTGTGCCCGGGTGAAGAAGGACAGTTTCTATTGGTACCAGCAGGTGATCGCCAACAACGGCCTGCCCGAATAAAATGATTGCCTGCTGTACGGCGGCAGGCAGGATGCATCAAAGAAGGAGGATTCCCATGGCAAACAACAAAGAAATCGCCCAGAATGTGCTGGCGGCGGTGGGCGGTTCCGCAAACATCAAGAGCGCAACCCACTGCATGACCCGCCTGCGCCTGTATCTGAAGGATGACACCATCCCCCAGGATGACCAAGTCAAGGCCATCAAAGGGGTCCTGGGCGTAGTCCGGGGCGGCCAGCAGTACCAGATTGTCATCGGCACAAACGTGGACAAGGTCTACGATGAGCTGATCGCCCTGGCGGGGATGAAGGCAAGCGCCCCCGTCAAAGACGATCAGGCCGCCGCCGAGGATGTAAAAGTCATCAAGAAAAAGCTGACCTTTAAGCAGGCAGGCAAAAACGTCCTGGGCTACACGGCTGGCTGCATGACCCCCATGATTCCGGTGCTGCTGGGCGGCGGTCTGTGCAACGCCTTCAACGCCATCTTTGCGGATATGCTGGGCCTGTATTCGGCCCAGAGCAACCTGTACATCCTGCTGAACTTTGTCTATGATGCAGCCCTTTACTTCATGCCCATCCTGGCAGGCTACAGCGCCGCCAAACAGCTGGACGTCAACGGCATGCTGGGCGCTTTCATCGGCTGCATCCTGATGTCCCCTGACTTTGCGGCCATCGCTTCGGCAGGCACCCCCTTTGACGTGTACGGGATCCCCTGCACCGTCACCACCTATTCCCAGACGGTGCTGCCGGTGATGCTGTCGGTGCCTGCTTTCTGCCTCATCTACAAGATCATCAAGAAGTATATGCCGGACGTGATTACCACCGTCTTTACCCCCTTCCTCAGCATCCTGATTTCCCTGCCTTTCATCCTTTGCCTGCTGGCGCCTCTGGGCACCATCGTGGGCAACCTCATCAGCAATGGCCTGGCCTGGTTCGGCATGAACACCGGCTTCTTCGGCGTGGCTGTCATCGCCGCCCTGTGGGAGTTCCTGGTGATGAGCGGTATGCACCTGGCCCTGATGATGCCCATGATGGCCGACTTCTTCGAGACTGGCATCCAGAGCGGCCCCATGACCGCCGGCGCCTTCGCCACCTGGGCCTGCTTCGGCGTGGCTCTGGGCGCTGCCCTGCGGATGCGTAGCAAAGATGAGCGGAGCGAAGCCTTCGGCGCCTTTGCTTCCGGCATCCTGGGCGGTGTCACCGAGCCAACCCTGTACGGTATCTGCTTCCAGCACACCCGCTGTTTCATCGGCCTGATCGCCGGCGGTTTTGCGGGCGGCGCCATCGCCGGCATGTTTGACCTGAAGGGCTACGTCATGACCTCCGCCAACTTCCTGTCAGTTCTGGGCTATGTGGGCGGCACCGATACCAACCTGATCGTCGGCATCGTGGCCAGCGTCATGTCCCTGGTGGTGGCTGCCGTTGTAACCTTCTTCTTCGGCTTCCCCCGCAAAGAACTTGAAAAATCCTGATGTTTCCCCAGCCAAGGGCTGGCGCATCCTGCGCCGGCCCTTGGCTTGTTTGGTTCGGCCAGCTTGCATTCTTTCTTCTTTTATGATACCATTAAATTAAATTATTTCATTCCTGCAAAAAGGAGAGGGTACAGATGAACGATCCGAAGCCGATGGGTTCTGTTGCGGAGCTTTTGCTGAACTATGTCAGCACAACGCATGAACACGATGTGAATTTCAGCATCGCCGTTACGATGTTGAATCACTACCGTGAGCTGGGCTCCATGTCCGCTGCCGAGATTGCAGAGCTCTGCCATGTGTCCAACGCATCCATCTCACGGTTTTGCCGCCACCTGGGCTTTGACCATTTCAAGGAATTTCACCACTACCTGGGAGATTCCATCAACATGAGCACCGACTATTCCCGCTCCTTCTTTGATATGCTGTGTGCTGACCGCTGGGCCGCCATGGATCGCTACCAGCAACAGCTGTCTGAAAACATTCAGTCCACCTTTGCCCGGGAGAATCTGGATAAACTCCCCGAGATGGCCCGCATCCTTCACGACAGCCGCCGGGTGGCTTTTTTCTCCCACCATTTCCTGTGGGACATCGGCCGCCATATGCAGAATAAATTCCTGGTCATGGGCCGGTGCATCGAGCAGTATTTTGATTACTCTTTCCAGCTGGAATGCGCCCGCAGCCTGGGTCCCGAGGACACTGCTCTTGTCTGCACCGTGGGAGGCAGCTACCCCACCCGCTACGGCAACATCTGGAGCGCCCTCCAGAACAACGGCAGCCGGCTGCTGATTATCACACAGAACCGCTCCAGCGCCTACTGGAACAATGCCAGCTACGTGCTCAACTGCGGTAGCACCAACCAGAATGACGTGGGCAAATATTCGGCTCTCCTGGCTGCAGATTTGCTGGTAATGCACTATCTGCGCCAGTATGGCCGGGATTTCTTTTGACTCCCTTACATCCAGACGCCGCAGGCCGAAACAGGCCCTGCGGCTTTTTCTTTGTGGAAAATGCACAAGCCGGGGCGGTTCTTTTAGGACTGGTACCAAATCCTGAAAATCTTCTTTTCCCCCTGGAATCCAAATCGGGGCCGGCGGTGCTATCATGAAAGTAGAGCAACCCCCGATAACTGCTTGGAAAGGATGTTTGGTAGTGAAAACTGATGTTTTGACTCTGGACGGCAATGCCACCATGGAAACCTATCTGCTGGCCCGGCCCTGCTGCCCATGGCCGTAATCTGCCCCGGCGGCGGGTATCTGGACTGCAGTCCCACCGAGGGCGAGTGCGTAGCCCTGCGATTCAACAACCGCAACTGTCATGCTGCAGTGCTGCACTACGCCACCGCGAAATCGGCCCCGGGGCACTCCCACTTTCCCCGGCCGCTGGAGGACCTGGCCGAGGCCATCTGCCTGATCCGCCGCAATGCCCGGGACTGGGGGGTGGACCCAGACCGGATTGTGATTGTGGGCTTTTCGGCAGGAGCTCACCTGTGCGCCCCTTTACAGCAGCTACTGGAACCGAAAGCTGCTGCAGGCCAAGGGTTCGCCCCGGCAGCTGCTGCCCAATGCTGTGATTCTGGGCTATCCCCTGGCGGACGAGTTCATGAACCGCAGCGATATGCAGAAGAAGCTGCAGCAGGAAATCGACATGGAGCGGATAACCGGCGAAAAAAAGCGCCGACACCGCCTCCAAGACTTCTGGCAGATCGCCGAGACTGCGGAATTCGGCTGCTCCGACCCAACCGATGAGGCCATGGCCCGCCAGAGCCCGGTGGAGCAGGTCAACGCCGACACTGCCCCCCACCTTTGTATGGACCACTTTTGGAGACAAGCTGATCAGCCCCATCCAAAGCCTCCGGTATGCAGAGGCTTTGTACCGCGCAGGCGTTCCCTGCGAGCTCCATGTTTATCAAAACGGCGACCACGGCCTGTCCCTGGCCGATGCATCCAGTGCCCGCAAACCCGAGGAAATTCTTCCCCATGTCGGGACCTGGTGCTCTCTGGCCCTGGAATGGCTGGAAGAACTCTTTGACGCCCAAAAGAAGGAGGAAGAAGTAACCGATGCAGGCATATGAACAGGAACATCTCACCACGCTGCGTGCTCTGGCACCCGAGTGCATGGTTCTTTTGAAAAGTGACGGGGCCTTCCCACTGGCAGACCCCCAGCCGGTGGCCCTGTACGGCCCGGGTGCCCGCAATACCGTCAAGGGTGGAACGGGTTCCGGCGACGTCAACACCCGGCAGTTTGTGACGGTGGAACAGGGCCTGGAACGGGCCGGCTGCACCATCACCAGCAAAGCCTGGCTGGACGGCTACCAGGCCGCCTTTGACGCAGCCCGCCGGGCCACCGACAAGGCCATTCTGGACACCCTGGCCCGGGACGGCATGAGCGACATCATCTGGAGCCTGGGCAACGAGACCCGGCCTTTCAGCTATGATCTGCCCATGGATGGTTCCGGGGATACGGCCATCTATGTTTTGTCCCGGCTTAGCGGAGAGGGAGCTGACCGCACTACCCAGCCGGGGGACTTCTGCCTGACCGACCGGGAAACTCGGGAGATTCTCACCCTGGCCCAGCGGTACCCCCGCTTCCTGCTGGTCCTCAATGTGGGCGGCGTGGTGGACCTGAGCCCGGTGGTAGATCAGGTGGGAAACATCCTTCTCTTGTCCCAGCTGGGCAGCGTCACCGGCGACGCCTTCGCCGATGTGCTTCTGGGCCGGGCCTATCCCTCGGGCAAACTCAGCGCCACCTGGGCCCCCTGGGCAGACTACTGCCATCAGGGCGACTTTGCCCAGCCCGACGACACCCGCTATCGAGAGGGCATCTATGTGGGCTATCGGTATTTTGACAGCGTGGGCAAGTCTCCCCTGTTCCCCTTCGGGTTTGGTCTGGGATACACCACCTTTGCCATTACACCGACAGCCGTCCGGGCCAAGGATGGCCAGGTGACGGTGGAAGCGCTGGTCCGCAACACCGGCTCCCGCCCCGGCCGGGAGGTGCCCCAGCTCTATGTGGGCGTACCGGCGGGAAAACTGGATCAGCCCCACCAGACGCTGGCCGCCTTTACCAAGACCGGGGAGCTGGCCCCCGGCGGCCAGGAGACTGTTCACCTGACCTTCCCCATCTCCCAGCTGGCCAGCTATGACGCCGAAACATCCTCCCTCCTGCTGGAACAGGGCAGCTACCTTCTTTATCTGGGTTCCAGCAGCCGTGGCATCCGGTTGATCGGCGCGGTCCATCTGGGCCGGGACGTGGTGCTCAAACAGGTGGCCCGGGTGGGCGGGGAACCGGACTTCACCGACTGGAAACCGGCTCCCCTGCCCCAGCCTGCTCTTGCCGCCGACCTGCCGGTGGTGGAATTGAACCTCGCATCCATCCAGATGCCTGCCGCCGCCCCGGCCCGGCCTGATCCTGCGGCTATGGCCCTTGTGAAGGGGATGACCGATGAGGAACTGGCCGACCTGTGCATCGGCGGGTATACCAGCCAGGGCAGTGACGAAATGGTGGGCAACGCCGGCCGCAAGGTCCTGGGCGCCGCCGGCGAAACCTGCGACTGGTATACAGCCAGAGGCATCCCCTCTCTGGTGATGGCGGATGGCCCCGCCGGACTGCGTCTGTGCCAAACCTACGGGGTAGACGGTCAGGGCCAGTATCCTGTCAACCGTCATCCCTATGACGATTTGCTGGAGGAAATGCCGGAGGAAACACTGGCCAGGTTGCCTCTCAAACTCCCTGCCCAGCGCAGTGGCCGCCTCTATGAGCAGAACTGCACCGCCATCCCAGTGGGGCTGGCCCTGGCCCAGAGCTGGAATCCTGCGGCGGTCGAGGTCTGCGGCGATGTGGTGGGGGATGAAATGGAGCGATTCGGCGTTCATCTGTGGCTGGCCCCGGCCCTCAACATCCACCGCCTACCCCTGTGCGGCCGGAATTTTGAGTACTATTCCGAAGACCCCCTCCTCAGCGGCCGGATTGCGGCCGCCATAACCCGGGGGGTCCAGGCCCATCCCGGCTGCGGGGTTACCATCAAGCACTTCTGCGCCAACAACCAGGAGACCCTGCGGATGCACTCCAATTCGGTGGTGAGCCCCCGGGCGCTGCGGGATATCTACCTGAAAGGCTTTGAACTGGCCATACGGGAATCCCTGCCTGCCGCCCTCATGACCTCCTACAACCTGGTGAACGGCGAACACACCTCCCAGCGGCCCGACCTGCTGGAAACCCTGTTGCGTCAGGAGTGGGGTTATCAGGGCCTGGTGATGTCCGACTGGGTCATCGCCGGGATGCAGGGCGACGGACACAAGCACCCCGACGCCTGCGCCTCGGGCTGCATCCGGGCGGGCAATGATCTGATGATGCCGGGCGGCCCCGGGGATAAGGCTAATCTGCTGGCGGCCGTCAATGATCCCAACGCCCGCTACCCGGTGACCCGGGCAGACCTGGAGCACTGCGCCGCCCGCGTGGCAGCCGCCGCCATCCAGCTGGCTGCGGCTCATCGCCCGCCTGACGCCCCTGTTTCCGTCGGGACAACTTAACCGAGGCAGCACCAAAATTTCCGGTTTATAACGTCAGTAAATCATAAGCGCACAGGTCTGCATTCCAAGCAATGCGTATCTGTGCGCTTATTGTTTGCAAAGCCGCTGTTATACTGCTTTGAGTGGGACAATTCCTGTTAACCTGTAAAATTCACCTGACAAATGGACTGCTGATTCCGTCATAAAACTTTATTTGTACTGTCACTTTTCAGCTGATCTTTGCAATTTCATGGACCAAAATAAAATATTGGAAAGTAAATTCATTTTATGGACGTTGATACTTTCTTCTCCCGCCCCGTCTGGATTGTGCTTTTCATTGTCTAGTTTGTATCGGTCAATCTATGATTTCGGATTTCATCTTCTGCCGGGAACCTCTATTGAGATTTCCGAAGAAAATAAATAATCCGAACCCATCTCCTATTGGAAATAAGTTCGGATTATTTTTGTCTGGTCGGAGTGGCGAGACTCGAACTCGCGGCCTCCTGCTCCCAAAGCAGGCGCGC
>OGZF01001459.1_pt1 | contig 14333 bp, 13 predicted proteins | sample 1576771 | NCBI WGS metagenome assembly OGZF01 (sample SAMEA3541536, study PRJEB24748) | human gut metagenome | biome: human gut; feature: human-associated habitat; material: faeces | place: China | collected 2012
CATAAGCTGGGTCTGCATAAACCGATCGCACATCTGAATGTGGGTATTCATCAGGATTTTATTGTGGTGGATAATATCTGTGGTGATCTGGATTTTGAAGATGGAGGAAATCCGGTTGTTATGAACCGGATTCTGACAGCAAAAGATCCGGTTTTATGTGATACGTTTGTATGTCAGATGCTTTATTATAGGAGAGAAGACGTTCCATATCTGGTTATGGCGGAGGGGCTTGGTGTGGGTTCTGCTGATCTGGAACATGCGAATCTGATACAGATCAGATTCGAAAAGGGAACAAAAGAAGAAGAACAAGGATCAGAAGAAACGGCAAGTGGAAAAGATATCAACAGAAAAGCAAAAGAAGTGAAAGATATCCACAAAACAGTATGGAAGGGCTGGGAGGATGTGGATATTCCAAGGGAGCGAAAGATTGTTGAACTGCAGGATGCTGTCGAGGAAGTGGAGTCCTGCAGTGCCTGTTATGGCTATCTGATCCCGGCACTGGATATGCTGAAACAGGAAGGTTTGTTTGAGAAACTGGACTGTAAAATTGCTGTTGGGCAGGGATACCGCGGTAAAAGCGGGAAACTGGGGGTCGGAAACTGTACTTGCAGGTTTGAGCATTTTGTAAAGGGATGTCCGCCGACGGAGATAGAAATTTATGAATATTTGAAGAAATATCTGATACAATATTAGAAATTAGAAAAATTATCCAATTCATCGAAAAAACCTTTGCTTTAGATATGGGGATATAAGATGCGTCCATTGAATTTACGCTTATATCAAATTTTGATAAAAACTTTTCATTTTTTACTTGTGAAAGTGTTGCTGACATGGTATGATATTTTAAGACGTTGCATGGAGGGAGCTATGATTTAAGCGGATAAAATTGCAGCTCTTCGGTCTTGCAGTCGCAGATAACATCCATGTGATGTGCGTGGAAGTATATTGTCGGATTTTGGAACTTAATGGGAGGTATACAACTTAATTTGCTAATTTAAGTTTGCGGCCTCCCTGTTTTAAACAAGAGTTTGTTAAAAAATAGACAATATCAGTAAACTTATTTAGGAAAGGAGTAATTTATGAGCAGCAAAATTACTATCATTGGAGCAGGAAGTGTTGGGTCTACAATTGCTTATACGTTATCTAATCAGGATATCGCATCTGAGATCGTTCTGATTGATATCAATAAAGAAAAAGTAGCAGGAGAAGTTATGGATATTATCCAGGGAACCTGCTTCCGCGACCCGATCAATATCAAAGCAGGTGAATATGAGGATGCGAAAGATTCCAATATCGTTATCATCACCTCCGGTATTGCAAGAAAACCAGGTCAGACACGTATTGAGCTGGCACAGACAAATGTAAATATTCTCAAAGATATTACACCGAAAATTGTTAAAGAGGCACCAAATGCTCTCTACGTAATCGTAAGCAATCCGGTTGATATCATGACTTATGTATTTACAAAGATTTCCGGACTTCCAGAAAACCAGATCCTTGGTTCCGGTACAATTCTTGACTCTGCACGTCTGCGCTGCGGATTATCCGAACATTTCCAGATTGCACAGAGTAATATCCATGCCTATGTATTCGGTGAGCATGGAGATACATCCTTTATTCCGTGGTCTGGTGCCTATATTTCAGGTGTAAGTGTGGATGAATATTACGACCTTGAGAAGAAACTCGGTAAGGATATTGAACCGATTGATAAAGAAGCAATGCTTCAGTTTGGAAGTGATAAACCAGACCTTCGTAACCCATTAAGAATCATCGACGTGACAGATTTCTTCCAGAGATGTACATTCAAACCATTCCATGGACAGACAGTACGTGCGATCAATGTTCATGCAAAACTTTCTAAAGGACAGCATGAAAAACTGTTAAAATTCGCTCAGTCTATCGGTATGGGTGGACTTGGATACTTAGAAGTCAAAGAAGAACTGAAATACAAAGGACCGATCGATAAATTTATTCCAGATGATATGAAGATGGAATTAGCTGAAATGGCTGGATTACAGGAAGGAGATACAATCTTCTTCATCGCAGCACCAGAAAAAGCTGCTTGCATCTATGCAGGACAGATCCGTAACGAATTAGGAAGCAGATTAGACCTGTTAGAAAAAGACGCATACCGTTTCTGCTACATCAATGATTTCCCAATGTATGAAATTGATGAAGAAACAGGTAAATTAGGATTTACACATAATCCATTCTCTATGCCACAGGGTGGATTAGAAGCATTAAATGAAAAAGATCCATTAGATATCTTAGCATACCAGTATGATATCGTATGTAACGGAGTAGAATTATCATCAGGAGCCGTTCGTAACCATGACATGGAGATCATGGAAAAAGCATTCGACATCGCAGGATATGACAAAGAAACATTAAAAGACAAATTTGGAGCATTATACAATGCATTCCAGTTCGGTGCACCACCACATGCAGGAATGGCACCAGGAGTAGACCGTATGATCATGTTACTTCGCAACGAAGAAAACATTCGAGAGATCATCGCTTTCCCAATGAGCGGAACAGCACAGGATCTGATGTGCGGAGCACCAAACGAGATTACAGAACAGCAGCTTCGTGAAGTGCATATTAAGGTTAGAGATTAATTAGAGATTATAAGATTAAAAAAAGACAGGAAACAGACCAAAGAAGGTCAGCTTCCTGTCTTTTTATTTACCAGAAAAATTTTACATGCTACAATAATAAAAAGCAGACATCAAAGGAGGACACCAACATGAAGATCAAAAATGCAACAATCAAAGATTTCGACACAGCCTATGAATACATCAAAAAACTCTGGGACTACAACACCTACGACTATGAAACAACTAAAGAAGTCTACGAAAAAGTACTACAAGACGAAAACAGTTTTGCATTTTTTTCAATAGAAGACGATGGAACTTTTCATGGATTCTGCCATGGAGATTATTTTCAGACCTTCTGGATGTCAGGGCTTACCTGCTATGTATCAAGTTTGATCACAAACGAAGAAGACCGAGGTAAAGGATATGGTGTAAATTTATTAGATCATGCAAAGAAATTGGCAAAAGAACGAGGATGTAAAGCAATCACTTTAGACTCCGGACTGCCAAGAGTACAAGCTCATGGATTTTATGAACATTACGGATTCGAGAAAAGCTGCTATGGATTTGAATTAGCATTGTAGAAGAAAGGAAAATTAATGAAAATATTAGTCAGTGCCTGCCTGTTAGGAATCGATTGCAAATATAACGGAAAAAACAACAAAAATGATAAAATCATAGAATTACTAAAAGACCATGAACTAATTCCAGTTTGTCCAGAGATCCTGGGAGGACTGCCAACACCAAGAATTCCGGCAGAAATACATCAAAACAAAGTTATCGCAAAAGATGGCAAAGATGTTACAAAACAATACCAAAAAGGTGCCGAAGAGACACTAAAAATTGCAAAGTTATATAACTGTCACACAGCGATCCTAAAAGAAAAAAGTCCATCTTGTGGCTGTGGCAAAGTCTATGATGGAACATTTACAGGCACGCTGATCAATGGGGACGGAATCACAGCTAGATTATTAAAAGAACATGGAATCAAAATCACAGGGGAAACAACCTTAGATATCACAGAATAAAACAGTGAACAGTAAAATGAGGATCCAAATATGAACAACAAACAAAAACTATTAACCGCAACAGCGATCACAGGAACTATTGTCAGTGCATCTGCATTTACTGTCTTCGATTATGCAATCTGTCGAAGAAAAAAACAGCCAGATGTCCGTAAAAAAGAAAAATGGAAACCATATCTTGATTACGTTTTAAAAGAACAAGAATGGCTAAAAGAACACCAAGAACAAGAATTAAAAGAAATCAGATCAAAAGACGGACTAACACTACGGGCAGCCTACATCCCAAGAGAAAATGCCAAAGGAACTATTATCTGCATGCACGGTTACCATTCAACAAACGATATTGAATTCGTACCGGAAGTCCGATTTCTATGGAATCTTGGATACAGCATTCTTCTTCCATGGCAGAGAAGCCACGGAAAAAGCGAAGGACGCTATATTACTTATGGAGTGAAAGAACGCCATGATCTCAAGCGATGGATTTTGTATACCAATCGGCATCTGGCAGCCAAGAACAAAGATATTTTTCTATGTGGAATTTCTATGGGGTGTGCTACAACCTTAATGGCAGCAGGTCTGGACCTTCCAGACAATGTAAAAGGAATTATTGCTGACTGCGGATTCACTTCTCCATGGGATATCATCAAACACGTAGCCAAAGAAAGATTTCATCTTCCACCATTTCCATTAATGTACATGGTAGATTTGATCAGTGAAGTAGTAGCAGGATTTGGATTGAAAGAAGTCAGCATCCCAGAAATCATGAAACGAAACAAGATTCCAGTATTGTTTATCCATGGAGATGCAGACGATTACGTTCCGATGTGGATGACGATCAAAAATTATGAAGCCTGTGCAGCAAAGAAAGAACTCTATATTGTTTCAGGAGCAGGACACGCACTAGCATTTTCAAAAGATATGGAAGAGGGAAAACGAAGAATCAAAAATTTCATAAATAAATATAAGACGATCTAAAATAAGAAGAACCATTCCGTATAAATGATGTTACAGAATGGTTCTTGTATTATAAATTTCCTAAAAAAACCTATTTTAAGATCATAAGATAACTTTCCGGCCGTTGTGTGATCTTGATTTCTTTCAGAATTCTAAAATTGGATTTTACAGCGAACTGTTTTACATATTCACGGTTCCTTGTATACATAATGATTGTTCCTTCAGGTCCAAGAACTCTTTTGGCAAATGGAAAGAACTTCTCATAAACCTCACGAATCTCCGCTTCTGTCTTCTGGCCAGTCGCATAAGGCATCTCCGTAAAGATTTCATCAAAAGGATAGTCATGGGTAAATGTAAAACAATCCTTATTGATATAATGAACGATCTGGTCTGCAAGATTTGTGTTATAGATTGCTTTCTCAATGGCTTCTGGAGAATGATCGATACCATAAGAAGTATTCCCTTTTACAACCTTCTGACGCTCAATCAGCATCGTACCAACCCCACAGAAAGGATCAAGAATCTGCGCATCCGGGATCATGTAATCTTTGGCAAGTTCCACAAGTAAAGCAGCATTGACTGGTTTGATACTTGTTGGAATGAACTCCTCGCGGTAACTAAAACGACGATCAACGATCGTATTTAATTTCACTAATAAATAATAATCCCCAGATTTACCTTCTATCATACGGATCTCAAATTCATAATGAGACGTAGAATTTCTTAATTTATGTGCTGTCAGCTCTTCTAATTTCGAAGCAACTTTCTTCGCAAATTTGGAACGCTCAGAAAGTGCCATACGGCTTTTCACTCCGATTCGGAAATAAAAAGGGAAATCCCCTTCATGAGTATTTTCTAATAATGCCATTAAATTCGAACCAGCGATCACGGATGCAGCAACATCAGCATCAGGTTTACATGAAACCATGCCTGGAATTTGAAATAACAATTCATTGTATGTGCGGATTGGTAATAAACGATTCAGATGATTTGTCTTTACACGCACGCCCATTTTTGAAGAAGCAGCTGAAGATTCTTCCATCAAGGCAGCAGTAATTTCCGGGTGTAATGGGTTAGTGCGGAAAATACAATGAAATGTCTGGCGGCCGCCTAAAAATCTATGCTTCTTAAATGGTTCGATCGTATTGATCAGTTCAGAAAGTGCATGAAGTTCATGTTCTACATGCTTTTTCTCATCGTCAGAAGCTTCATAAAGAGATAATTCTTCATAACGTTTTCGGAAAACATCCACATAAGGAGTCGCATTTAAAGATTTTAAAGCAGTTAAATAAGCCTCTTTTACAAAACGTGTATCTTCTGTCTGATAAGCATGAAATACAGCATCGCTTTCAGAAGAAAGTGCCAGATCACCGATCAAAAGAGCAGCATTTTTTCTTGTTTTTGCATCTTCATTTTCTAAAAATACGGATAAGTCCAGATCACCATCATGGATCCAAGACAACAAAAGTTCTCTTTTAGAAGAATCCTTGATCTCCTGACGCAGGGAACTTAAAGACTGACGTACTTCGATATTTTGATTTAATCTTTTACATAAACGATTGATCATATATACATTCCTTTTCTAAATAATGTGTATAAGGAAAAGTCCTTAAAAACAGTATACCTTATTGAAATAATTTTTGCAAAAAAAGTGAAAATCATGCTATAATAATATGTAAACAAGAGAATAATAGGTAAGGAAGTATATGAAACATATAACGATCAATAGAGCAGAGCAGGCAGATGTCGATGCGATCATGCAATTGATGCAAGAAGCAGTGGATACTGTGAAGGTTTCCGATTGGTTTCTGCCAGATAACAGACAATATATAGAAGAACACATAAGCGACCGGGGATTTACATTGAAGGCTTTATCAAGTAACAATGAGATCTTGGGCTTTTTTATTGTCGATCTTCCGGGAGAGTCAAAACATAATCTTGGATATGATCTGAATTATGACGATCATAAGATACACAAAGTTGCACATATGGACTACGCAGTTGTGACAAGTAAAGCAAGAGGTTTGGGGCTTCAGAGAAGATTTTTCAAAGAGGCAGAGAAACAATTAGAAGACACGATATATGAATACTTCCTTGGAACCGTTCATCCGGATAATATCTACAGCCGAACAAACTTTGTCAAAGCAGGTTACAGGGAAGCAAGACAAATGTCAAAATATGGTGGTATGCAACGTATCATCATGGAAAAGGAGAAATGACTATGAGTGATCAGTATGATGTTATTATGATTGGAGCAGGACCTTCTGCTATATTTTGTGCTTATGAATTAAAGAGAAATAAGCCGGACATGAAAGTTCTTATGATCGAGAAAGGTCGAAGAATTGAAAAAAGAGCATGTCCAAAACGTAACACTAAAGTATGTGTTGGATGTAAACCATGTTCTATTACAACAGGATTTGCCGGAGCAGGAGCATTCTCAGATGGTAAATTATCCTTATCCCCAGATGTAGGTGGAAATCTTCCAGAGATTCTAGGATATGATAGAACGATCGAATTATTAAAAGAATCCGATGACATTTATTTAAAATTCGGAGCAGATGAGAAAGTATACGGAATCGACGAAGAAGAAGAGATCGCAAGCATCCGTAAGAAAGCAATCCAGGCAAACTTAAAACTGATCGAATGTCCGATCAGACATTTAGGAACAGAAGAAGGATATAAAATCTATTCAAGACTTCAGGAACATTTATTAAATGAAGGTGTTGATATGATCTTTGATACAATGGTCAAAGATATCATCATCGAAGACGGAGTTGCGAAAGGAGTCGTTACAGACAAAGGCGAGACATACACAGCCGATGAAATCGTAGCAGCTGTAGGACGTGAAGGATCCGAATGGTTAAGCGGAATCTGCAGAAAATATGACATTGAAACACAGGTAGGAACAGTCGATGTCGGAGTTCGTGTAGAAGTTCGTGACGAGATCATGGAAGAATTAAACAAGAGCCTTTACGAAGCAAAACTTGTTTATTACACACCAACATTTGATGATAAAGTTCGTGTATTCTGCAGCAATCCATCAGGAGAAGTGGCAACAGAATATTATGAAAATGGCCTTGCAGTCGTTAATGGTCATGCATACAAAGCAGAAGAATATAAAACAAACAATACAAACTTCGCATTGTTAGTATCTAAGAACTTTACCAAACCATTTAAAGAGCCAATTCAGTATGGCAAACATATTGCACAGTTAAGTAACATGCTTTGCGATGGTAAGATCTTAGTACAGCGTTTTGGAGATTTCGTAAGAGGAAGAAGAACAACAGAAGAACGTCTGGTTCGAAACAATATTACACCTACTTTAAAAGATGCAGTTCCAGGAGATCTTTCATTGGTATTCCCATATCGAATCATGAAAGATATCGAAGAAATGATCTATGCATTAGATGAAGTAACACCAGGTATGGCAAGTGATGAGACACTTCTTTACGGTGTAGAAGTGAAATTCTATTCTAATAAGATCTTAACAAACAAAGACTTTGAAACAAATATCAAAGGACTTCGTGCGATCGGTGACGGAGCTTCTGTAACAAGAGGATTACAGCAGGCATCTGCCAATGGATTAAGCGTTGCTAAGAGTATCTTAAATAAATAAAATATCAAATAAAAATATTAAAACAAAAATCCCTGACAGGTTTCTAAACCATTAGGGATTTTTCTGTTTGAGAATCCTGCAAAGAATGATTCTTCCTTATAAAAAAATTATTTTTTGAATTTAGGATGTTTTTCATAGAAAGCTTTGTTCGCCTGCTCTCCTGCAAGGATCAATCGATGAAGTCCTTCTTTAGGACATAAGAAACTTCCCAAAGGATAAGGTGTTTTGGTGTATAATCCATGAAAATCTGTTCCACCAGTCATGAAAAGATCATGTTCCTTACAAAGAGATGTAATATGCTCTCTTGTTTTTTCATTATTTCTTGGATGATTTAATTCAATTCCATCAAGCATATGTTCTTCGATCATCATCTCCATCACATTGTCAGCTTTATATTGCCCAGGATGTGCAAGCACGACAACGCCTCCGCAGGAATGAAGAAGATCCGTGACCGTTTTTGCATCCATATAGCGGTATGGAAATTTATGAGGGCCGCCAGCACGGAATAATTCGTTATGTAATTGACCGATCGGAGTTCCAGTATATCCCATCATGGAAAGAACCTGCATGAACACCAAGCTCTTTCCCAAGTCTTACAGCTTCCGGAATGGAATGTGTTGATTCGTGGTCAGAGATTGCAATATAATCAAGGCCGATACGTTTCGCATAAGGCATGATCTGGTCAACACGCATAGCACCATCAGATAAAACGGTGTGACAATGTAAGTCTGCTTTCATATAAAAATACCTCCAAAATATTTATTCCATTTTCTTTAAGATCGTTAAAATATTAGATAATGACTGATGAAATAATTCCTGATCTTCTTTTGACAGTGATTCAAAACGTTTGGAAAGGTATTCTTTGACAAGCGCTTTTTCCTGAAGGATCAGCTGGTTTCCTTTCTCTGTGAGTTTTACATAAACCATTTTTCTGTTTTCATCACTTCTAAAACGTGTGACATACTCATCCTTCACAAGTGGAGAAACGGCTCTTGTAGCCTGTTCCTTAGATGATGCCAGATAAGAAGATAACTGTGACATATTCAATGAACGACCTCCAGACAGTGCAAATAAGATAAGAATCTGTGTTTTGGTAAGATCCATGGAAGGTATGTCGATCGTGTTTAAAAGAAATTTCTGACAGATTGGAAAAATTTCAAAAAGTGCAGAAACATCATTCAATGTAAATCCCTCTCTTTCGATGTTTTTCTAACTAAAAGTATACCACTTTATGAATAAAAATCAATAATCAACAAAAATCAATATTTGACAAAAGTCAAATAAAAAGATAAAATAGGAGAAACACTATAAAATGACCTTGATCAAAGGAGGTAACCTATGAGTGAAACAACAACACAGATGCAGGATTTTCTGACACGCCAGGCGAAAGTCTGCCATGATAATTGTGAGATAGAGAAAGATCTGTACAAAGAGCTGGGAGTGAAACGAGGACTCAGAGATGTCGATGGAGTCGGCGTTCTTGCAGGTCTTACGAATATATCCTGTATTCAATCCAGTGAGATGATCAATGGAGAGAAAGTACCTTGTGAAGGAAAGTTATTTTATAGAGGATATAATATATATGAATTAGTCGATGGATTTATGAAGAGAGGCGAATTTGGATTTGAAGAAATCACCTATCTTTTACTATTTGGAAAACTGCCGGATGAAAAACAATTGAAAGAATTCAGAGAAATTTTGGCACAGAGTATGACACTTCCAAAGAATTTCACAAGAGATGTTATTTTAAAGGCACCATCGAAAGACATTATGAACACGTTGACAAAGAGCATTTTAACACTGGCATCGTATGATGATAAAGCATCTGATATTTCTATGGAAAATGTATTAAGACAATGTCTGATGTTGATCAGTGTTTTGCCGATGATGGCAGTTTATGGATATCATGGTTACAATCATTACGTCAATGATGACAGCCTGTACATCCATCGTCCAGATCCAAACTGTTCCATGGCAGAAAATATTTTAAGAATGCTGCGTCCAGACAAATCTTATACAGAATTGGAAGCCAGAGTGTTAGATATTGCACTCGTTCTTCATATGGAACATGGAGGAGGAAATAACTCAACATTTACAACCCATGTCGTGACATCTTCAGGATCAGATACATATTCAGTGATCGCAGCTGCACTTTCATCATTGAAAGGTCCCAAACATGGAGGAGCGAATATCAAAGTTGTTGAGATGATGCAGGATTTAAGAAAAAATGTGGATGATATCAGTGATGAAAGTCAGGTAGAAGAATACTTAAGAAAACTGCTGCACAAAGAAGCATTTGACCAAAAAGGACTGATCTATGGAATGGGGCATGCAGTATATAGTATTTCAGATCCAAGAGCGCAGATTTTCAAAGCTTTTGTAAAGAAACTGGCCCTTGCAAAAGAAAGAGAAAAAGATTTCGAACTCTATTCTATGATTGAAACATTGGCACCAAAAGTAATCGCAGATGAACGAAAAATCTACAAAGGGGTCAGTGCAAATGTCGATTTCTACAGTGGATTTGTGTATAGTATGTTAGATATCCCATTGGAATTGTTCACACCGATCTTTGCGATGGCAAGAATCGTTGGATGGAGTGCCCATCGTTTGGAAGAATTAACAAATGTGGATAAGATCATTCGTCCTGCGTATCAGAGTGTACAAGATGAGAAAGAATATATTGAGATGGAAGATCGATAAAAAAGAGGGATTCCCTCTTTTTTTATGCAAAAATATAAGCTTATAAAATGAGGAAAACCGGAGACGAGGAGAGTCTCCGGTATTATGAAAAAGTATGAAAAAAAGTTTTAGCTAAGTAAGTTTGTTTGTTACTTGCTATAGTTTTAGTATACTCAGTAAATGTGAAAGAATTGTGTCTAAAAAATGATGAATTTATGTTTTTTGGTCATATTTTGAGAAATTCAGTGATTCCATATGCAACTCCGTTCTTGTCATGATGTTTTGTGATAAAGGTCGCAGCATCCTTACATTTTGAAGAAGCATTTTCCATGGCAATTCCGATACCAGCTTCTTTTAACAGATCAATGTCATTATCACCATCACCAAAGGCAGCGGTTTCTTCAGGTTTTAGATTCAAATATTCCCGAATAAAACGAAGTCCGGAATGTTTTCCGGCATCTTTATGAGAAATCTCAATCAGCTGCGAAACAGAAGAAGTAATATAGATTTCATCACAATTATATTTAAGTTCATTCCAAATGAGCTGCTTTTGCTGCTCGCCAGAGACAACAATATCCATACTGTCAATATGATCAATATGTTCTCGAATAAAAGAAATAATATCATCAATAGGAATTCTTGTAGATTGGATGTAAGGAATTGCTTGTGGAGTTGTACCATAGGAAACAGGATCTTCCACATAAGCTTTCAGGGCATAAGCTTTGCCATCAATAAAAACTTCAAGGGCAGTCTCATGCTGTTTAGCAATCTGAATTATACATTCAACGGAAGCAGGTGTCATCTTATATTCATGAAGACAGGTGCTTGTAGGAATATGGTAAATGGCAGCACCATTAGAAGTAATTGCATATTCAATTCCAGGCACAGCAAGAACATCTTTAGGCAGCGTATCAAAAGAACGTCCACTTGCGATCACAATGTGAACACCATTTTCAATTGCATGACATAAAGCATTATAATTTCCGTCAGAAAGCCGTCCACTTGCATTTAATGTTGTACGGTCAAGATCAAGTGCAATACATTTTATATTCATAAGAAACCTCCAGATTTCGCATTTGTTATACATAGTCGATATTGTGTAATATATTTTACACATATGAAAATATTGTATCTTTTCTTTGAAACAATTACAATATACGAAAGGAGGAGAAATAAAAATGGGAATGACAACATTATGCTATATAGAAAAAGATAACAAATATCTGATGCTGCATCGCATCAAGAAAGAACATGATATAAATAAAGATAAATGGATCGGAGTCGGTGGTCATTTTGAACATGGAGAAAGCCCGGAAGACTGCATGTTTCGTGAAGTTATGGAGGAAACAGGACTAACTCCATTGTCATATAGATTTTGTGGTATCGTCACATTTTTGTCCGATATGGGAACTGAAAAAGAAGCATGGGAATATATGTGTTTATACCATATCGAAGAATTCAAAGGCGAGATCAAAGAATGTGATGAAGGAGTACTAGAATGGGTAGACAAAGAAAAAATATTAGACCTTGATCTGTGGGAAGGTGACAGGTTATTTTTACGCTATATGCAAGAAAGAAGATCATTTTTTTCGTTGAAATTGGTATATGAAGAAGGAAATCTGGTGCAAGCAGTCGTAGATGGAAAAGACTTGGAATTTTTTGATATCTTAGATGAAAATGGAAACAAAACAGGAAAGATCAAAGAGAGATCTTTGGTCCATGAAGATGGAGATATCCATGGAACTGTGCATATCTGGATCAGAAGAAAAACAGAAAAAGGATATGACTTGTTGTTACAAAAACGAAGCAAAGAAAAAGACTCCTTTCCAGGCTGCTACGACATCTCATCCGCAGGACACATCAGTGCAGGTGATGAGCCATTAGAAACCGCATTAAGAGAACTAGAAGAAGAACTAGGGATCAAAGCAGAACCAGAACAACTTAAAAAAGTATGTATGCATGAAGGAAGCATGAATGGAAACTTCTATGGAAGAGAATTTAAGAATCATGAGATCAGCACGGTTTATATGTATGAAGAAACAGTGGATATTACAAAACTTAAACTACAGAAAGAAGAAGTCGAAGAGGTTATGTGGATGGATCAAGAAGAACTGATTCAGAAAGCGTATGAGATTGCTGTAGAACGTTATGCAGCAGTAGGTGTAGACACCGAACAAGTATTGAAAACGATGCAGGATTTTCATCTGTCACTCCACTGCTGGCAGGCTGACGACGTTGCAGGATTTGAAGTACAGGCCGGTTCATTGACCGGAGGCATTCAGGCAACTGGTAATTATCCGGGCAAAGCTCGTAATATTGATGAATTGCGTGCTGACATTTTGAAAGCTGCTTCTTATATCCCCGGTAAGCACCGTTTGAATTTGCATGAGATTTACGGTGACTTTGGCGGTACCTTCGTAGATCGCGATCAGGTAGAGGTGAAACATTTCGAAAGCTGGATGCAATGGGCAGCCGAGAATGGTATAAAATTGGATTTTAATTCCACTTCTTTCTCTCATCCGAAGAGCGGTAATCTTTCTCTGGCTCATCCGGACCAAGGTATCCGTGACTTTTGGGTCGAACATACTAAACGTTGTCGTGCCATTGCCGAAGAAATGGGGCGCCGCCAGGGAGATCCCTGCATCATGAATCTTTGGGTGCATGATGGTAGCAAGGATATCACTGTAAACCGTATGAAGTATCGTGTGCTTTTCAAAGATTCTCTCGACCGTATTTTTGCTACGGAATACAAGCATATGAAGAACTGCCTTGAATCGAAGGTGTTTGGCATAGGTTTAGAGAGTTATACAGTAGGCTCCAATGAATTCTGTATGGGCTATAGTGTACAGCATCAGAAACTTATTACTATTGATACCGGGCACTTCCATCCTACGGAAAGTGCTGCAGACAAGGTGTCTTCCATGTTGCTCTTTGTCCCTGAGCTGATGCTCCACGTAAGCCGTCCGGTACGTTGGGATTCTGACCATGTAACTATCATGGATGACCCCACTCTTGAACTTTTCCAAGAAATTGTCCGTTGCGATGCACTGGACCGTGTACACATTGGTCTTGATTATTTTGATGCTTCCATCAACCGTATCGGTGCTTATGTAATCGGTACCCGTGCGGCGCAGAAATGCATGTTGCGTGCGTTACTAGAACCATTGGCAAAGCTTCGCGAATATGAGGCCACCGGTCAAGGTTTCCAGCGCCTTGCTCTGCTCGAAGAGGCTAAGGCTTTGCCTTGGAACGCTGTTTGGGACATGTTCTGTCTGAAAAACAATGTTCCGGTAGGTGAGGAGTTCATCGCTGAAATAGAGAAGTATGAAGCTAATGTAACCTCTAAAAGAGGATAGGAAACCCTTGTAACTGACAGAAATGGAAATAATATTAGGGTTATTGATTATTGCCATCGGAGCATTCTGCCAATCCAGTTGCTATGTACCCATTAACCGCATCAAGGAG